>Ga0100394_1000772_pt1 | contig 26443 bp, 23 predicted proteins | sample CryGeymeta201518_FD_81549 | JGI IMG/M metagenome (GOLD analysis project Ga0100394, IMG submission 81549) | Groundwater microbial communities from Crystal Geyser aquifers in Utah, USA - Crystal Geyser metaG 2015-18 | ecosystem: Environmental > Aquatic > Deep subsurface > Groundwater | place: USA... | reverse complement strand
CATGCTGTCACTTTCTTGCCAACCGGAAAGTAGGGAAACCTGCCCACACTGGTGACCCCCGCCCCCCGGCTACCGATGCTCTTCGGTTCACTGGGCCAGCTTGCGTACCTGAGTAGGTACGTCTAACCTACGAAGACAGATCGGAGATCCATCCTACAGTACCACCGGCTTCCCGGCGTCGAGGTGCTCCATGATTCGGTCGCGAAGGCCACCGAGGTAGGCATCAACCTCCGACTCCGTTGTCAACTGCGCATGCGGCGGAATGACGCGCTCCGCCTTGGGCTCAAGCAGCTTAGCCGCCATGGTCAGCGCCCGCGCAACCCGTTCCGCGAGCGCAGCGGTGGCGTCTTCCCACTGCGACAGCGGCATCCTCTCAAGCGAGGATAGCAGTTCGGCGCGGGTGCTGAGGCTCAGTTCGGGCAGCGGCTGCAGGCCGCATTGCGCGTTGATCTCGCCCTGCTGCCGCTCCGCCAGTTGCGTCCAGCTCTCGCTGTCCGTCAGCTCCCCCAACTTCTCCGTGCCTGCGCGGAGGTGCTGCTCGCGGGCTTCGGTGACGGCTTGGCGCAACGTCTGCTCCAGCTTGGCCAGGAGCGACGCGACCGGGTCGGGATCATCCAGCAGGGAGCGCTGGGTCAGGATGGCTTCCGCCTGCGCCGCAACCTCGCCGTGGACAGGGAGCGAGGCAGCGTGCCCGAGCAGACGCTGGAGGTCGTTCCACTCCGGCAGCCGCCGGCGGGCCTTCTGGGCGAGGGCTTCCCCTGCCTCCCGGTTCTCCTGCAGGCGGTCGCGTGCTTCGAGCACGGCAGCCAATAGCTCGTTGCCCTTCTTCGCGCGGAGGTCGGTAAGGTGGTTCCCGTTGGGTTTGGCCGGCAACGGCGCTGGGCCACTGGCAGAGCCGGCAAGCTCCGTCAGGGAGTCGAGCAGGCGGGGCACTTCGACGGCTTCCTCGCCCGGCTGGGCGGAGTGACCTGCATCCTGCAGGAGCTTGCGGATCGCCAAGCGGTCGGTCGTGGACAGCATGACGGTCTCGGCCCTGAAGTCGGTCTGACTGATTCGCGTGTGGTCGAGGTCGCCCACTGGCACGGCGGTGCCATCGCGTGCCACCCGCAGTGCCCCATTCGCCGTCAACACGCAGAGGGCGCCATCGATGGCGTCTCTCGGCCAACCGTACCCCCCGCCGCCGAAGTGGGCGCGAATCTCGGTGCCCTTCTTACCCGCCATGCCGATGAACTGAAGCAACTCTCTGCAGACCGGTTGTGCCGCATTCACGACGTTGCCGCCGCCCTGGTAGACGGTCGCCTCGGCCAGCACGTCTCGGACCAGTGTCTCCACGCGACGCGTGTGTGTGTCGCGGCGAGTCTCGACGCTGGACCGGGCGACCTGCCCCTCTGGGCTGGACGGCATGCCCTTCGTCTCAAGCACTTCGTTGGCCGCAGTCAGGCCCGCCAAGTGCTCTCGCAGAGCGTCGGCGTTTACCCGCGGCAGGTGGACGAGCAGCGTTGGGCTGTCAACCCCCGCCTGCTGTGCGTCCGTTCGGACGGCCTTCTCCGTTGCCGACCATTCGTCGCGCACCCACACGGCGATGGCGTTGAGCCCGGCATCCGGCGCGTCCTCGGCGTAGTGGATCTCCACCTTGCGCGGCTCTTTGCTTTCACCGTGCCTCAACGTGAGGCCCTTCACAGCCTCCGCGACGGCCGTCCTGAATGCCGTGGTGCGGGCGGCCGCGAGGGCAGCCTCGTCGCTGCGTAGTCGCGCTGCGGCGGTCCGGTAGGCTTGTTCCCACTCCGCCCCTTCGCGCGTCTGCAGACGGTACTCTTCGTCTACCTGCATGACCTTGCCTTGCTCCACTAAGCCCTCAAGCAGAGCCGGCATCTTCTCGCGGAGCGCTGCAGAGCCTGCGGGCAGGTCGGTCACAAGCAGATCGGCGAGGGTCTCCACCGTGGGCTTGAGGCGCAAGTCGGACGGAAGTTGATCCACCAGGAAGAGGAGCGCGCACATCCGCGCCCGCAACTCGCCTTCTTCGGTGCCGTCGCGCAGCTCGCGGATGTTGGCATCGACCTCGGGGAGCAGCACGCCGGACTGCAGCATGCTGGACTCCTGCTGGTCGAAAATGAAGTCCTTGCCGATGACCTTCTCAACGTCCGTATCGTTCAACTCGACGCCGACGGTGAAGCGGTCGCGGAGCTTGCTCAGAGCGGTCACGCCGACCAGGGCCGACTGCCCGGTGCCTACGAACAGCACGGAACTCCCGAACCGACTGGAGCATGCCTCAACGGCTTCCTGCAAGTGCAGACAACGCTCCGGGTCGCCGCCGACGTACTGCTGCACTTCGTCCAAGACAATGAGCGTGCAGGGCAGCTTCTCGGGGTCGCTTGACTGCAGCCGAAGCACTTGGTCGAGGAGGTCGACCATGTCTTCATCGTTCACGTCGTCGTCTTTGCGGAACTGCGCGCGGAGCTGCTGCTTCACCTCGTTCGTGTCGGAAGCAAAATCCGGCTTCACGCGCAGTATTGCTTCCGCCAGGGGCGTCGAGACGTGCATATTGCGCACCTCGCGCCCCAGATCTCTATCGGCGCTCTTGAGCGCGTCACGGACCGCGTCGTACAGCCCCTCGGCATGGAGGTACAGGATGAACTGGGCGTGGGGGATGCGACCGGGCAGCCCGGCGCGCTTGAAGATGACGCCCAGAACGGCAGCCCGGACGAACCCGGCAGCACCAGAGGACAACGTGCCTGCGGCCGACCAAAGCCCGCCCTCGCGCTTGCCGGCCGTGGTCAGTTCTCGCAGGAGTTCGTCGATGTCGGGAGGGAGAGTGACCAAGCTGCGCGTGGAGGCGCCATCGGGCATGGAGACATCGCGCCACAGGTACTCCAGCACGCGGACGAAATGCGACTTGCCGCACCCAAAGAACCCGGACACCCAGGCAGCCGGCTGCGTGCTGCGCCCGAGGTTGGAGGCGAAGGACGACAGCACCCGCTGCAGCCCGCGCTCGTACTCGCCTTCACAGACGAAGTGCTCCAACTCGTACTTCAGGACATCCCACTCATCCGGGTTTGTGGGCGTGGTGACCTTTGCCACACCATCATTCGGGATGGTGACCGTGAGGGGGGTTCGAACGAATGTCTCGCGCACCAGCGTCACGCTCAATCACCTTGTCATCCGTAGGATAAGTTCCCAACCTGTCAGCCGTAGGATAGGTTTGTAACCTGTCAGCCGCGCGATCGGTCTCCAACCTGTCACAAGTCGGGCCGCCTGCAAGGTCAGGGCGACAGATCGGAGATCTATCCTACGGGCGCCGCGATGGGAGTAGACAGATAATTCCAGCCGTCCTTCGCGTCCAGCAAGCGGTAGTTGCTGCCCTCCCGCTCGCCGGGGAAGAAGACCCGCAGCCGACCGGGCACAGCGTCGGCGATCCCTTGTACCAGCCGCGACACGGACCCGACACCGAACAACGAGCCGACGCCCAGGAGGGCAACCACGGTGTTGGCGTCGGCGACGGCGGACTCACGCACCTTGACGTCCAAGTGATCCGCGAAGTCATCCAACGCGAGCGCTAGGTCGTCGGGGTTCTGGAAGTACTCCTCGCGGTACTCGTGCCCCCGCGCCGTTGAACAGTCCAGCGTCCGCACCCAGAGCGTGTCGAAGAGCTGCTTGCCGCGAACGCCGCACAGGTGGCCGAGAAGCAAGGCATGGGCGGTTGTGGCGGGTCCCGAAAGGGCGGTGCCGCGCGTCTTCCTCTGCTTTCCGGCCAGGTGTCCGGACTGCTGCCAGGAGGAAGCGGCATGCCGCGCCATGCGCGCGCGAACGTTCTCGCGGTAGCGGCCGGGGAAGGACTTCTCGATCGCCGGATCGAGTTCGTCTGTCCTGACCGGGGCGCCCGCTGGCTTCGGGAGCACGACGGCGGCCGTCGAACGCAGGAGTGGCTCGCGGGCCAGGCAGCAGAGCATGGCTACCAGCGGCTGCTCGGCAGGAGCCTCTTCCCACAGCTCCCGCGCAATTCGATACACGGGAATCGGCTGCCGCAGCCCATAGAACTCACGCAACGCCCGGAACACGCGGCGCCGGCTCGACTCCGTCCGCTTGAGCAGCGCATTCTCCTCCACGACAAGCCGCTGTAGCTCTTCGTAGGGCGTGTCTGGCCTGCTCATGGCGAACAGCCGCGACGCTTCACCGAACAGAATGGTGGTCATGCTCAGCGTGGCGCGACGTTTGGCGATCAGACCGTAGGGCAGCGACTCTGGGGTGACGGCTTCCATGTGGGCAACGCCAGGGCCCGGCGCGCGGCGTCCGGTCTCATTTCTGGCCGACGAGCGTGCCAGCCGTCGGCGTCCCCCGGGGCCGCGTCCAGTTGGGTATACTCCACCAGCACCCAACCCACGCAGTGTCAAGGCGGCCCGTCCACGTGAACCCTCAAGCCCTCCCCCTGTGCCAAACAGCCTCGATCACCACCGACGCCTACGACGTCAACACCGACATCGAGCCGCGCCTCCGCGTGTTCTCTGAGGCGGGGTTTCGGTTCCTTCATTGGTGCGACCATTGGGTTAGCGCGCACAAGTACTCGGACGAAGAGACTGCGCGGACGAAAGGCCTGCTGGATCGGTACGGACTGGTCTGCACCGACATCCACGGCGTGTGCGCGGTGGAAGAGGGCGAGACGCTGTCGCTGACATGCTGGGTCGAGCTGAACGCCAACCGGATGGACTTCATCCGCGGCTTGGGGGGCGACGCGATTGTGATCCACCTCCCGGTGCCGGCCCTTGCGGGGGCGGCGACAGAGTTCGAGGTCGCCCGGGAGATGACCGACGCGCTGCTGCCGGAGGCGCGCGCCCGCGGGGTGCAGGTGGCTGTCGAAAACGGCAACGCCAGCCTGATCCGCGAGCTGTTCAACGCCTACCCCCCGGAGGACCTGCTGTTCTGTCTCGACGCCGGGCACTCCAACATGGCCGGCGACCTGGACACGCTCGAGACCTTCGTGGATCGCCTGCTGGTCGTGCATCTCCACGACAACCACGGCAACTCGGACGAGCATGACCTGCCCGGCACCGGCACCACGGACTGGCCGCGCGTCATGGCACTGCTGGGGCGCGCGCCCCTGTTGCGGACGCTCAACCTGGAGGTCGGCCTGCGGACCGACGAAGACCGCCCAACATGGGCGCGCCGGGCGTATGCGTCGTTGGTGCAGATCCGCCAGATGCTGGATGGGTGACGCGCGGTGTCCAGCCGCCGCGAGGAGGCGAGGCGTGGGCAGAACGTCGTCGCCCCGGCGGATGACTCCCCGTCCCTTGTCTGAGGAGAGAGAGACGCAGCTCGCCGTCACCCCGGTGCGCAGTCCGGCCTCTCGCCGGGCCGCGGCCCCAGGGCTCGGCGGCGGACTCGTAGGCTGTCTGTCGGTCCAATAGAGCGAGATCGACTTCGGCGCCCTCTGCCGCTCTCAACTCGGCAATCGCTCGCTGCTCCTGGCGCATGCTGCCCTCCGACGCGGTACCCGAGTACTTGACCTCAAGGGGCGGCAATCCGGTCGGCAAGCTCCGGAAGCACTCGCCTGACATGACGCTCGTTGAGGGTCAGGATTTGGTCTGCCTCGGCCTTCTTGGCGGCTTGCAGCAGTAACGCGTCATACGTCTCCCCACCGACCAGACCACGCTCGGAGAGGCTGTCCAGTACCGAGTACAGCTCCGCTAACGAGTGGCTCGCCACGAGACCAACGTGGACCTTGGCGCGGACCCCCTCCAGCCAAGGCATCACCTGTAGACGGGCCGGGTTGCTCTTGGTCAGAGCTGCCACCAGCACAGACGTGTCGAGAAAAACCCTCACAGTCCGGTTCGCTCCAAGAGCACGGCCCGCCGGTGCTCTCGGTCCCGCTCCACTGCGCGCCCCAGATCGCCGGCGGGTTCGCCGGTGTGGCCCAGCCAGCCGTTCTCCTCGACCCGAGGGCTGGGCTCCGGTAGCACTCGAAGACTGATTCCCCCATCGCTGCCGGCCTCGACCCGCAACGTCATGCCCGGCACCAGCCTCAACCGTTCGCGAGAGCGACGCGGCAGGTCGATCCATCCTGGTTTGCCCAACGACACCTGGAGTGTCTCTGCCATTCCTTTGTCCTCCCTGCTAAGGCCACCCCCTACGCTCTTCTGCCAATTCTAAGTCCGGCGGCGCGGCGGTGCAAGCAAGCACTGCCACCGAAGAGTCGACGGGTGCACTGCACCGATGGACGACGCGGGCTGTGCCCGTCCGAGAGCCGGCCTTTGCGCGTCAGCCCCCGGCAGGTTATGCTCTCACTCGCGCCGTTCGCTCGGGCGCAAGGAGAGGCCATGTTCGCTCGTCATTCCCTTCTGTTACAGGCTGCCGCCGTCCTGGCCGTTGCGGTGTGGGCAAGCGCAGCGCATGCCCAGGCGTTTCCCTGGCGTGCCGGCTGGTGTGGGCTGAAGGACCCGGAGAAGCTTGTCGCCTGCGCCAAGCTGATTGGCTTCAACGCGCTCATCGCCCACAGCACGCCCGAACGCATGGTGGAGTTCTCCGAGTTGGCGCGGCAGAGCGGGATCGAGTCGTACTACTGGTTCTCGCTGTCGTTCGGCGGTAAGGAGAGGGAGCCGTTCCGGCAGGTGATGGAGCCGGGCGACGACAAGCAGTTCGTGGAGCTGAATGCCGATGCCGACCCCGCCAAGCACGGCTACCAGTTCGGCGGGGAACCAGTGCCCGGGAACCACGACGTGCTGCTGACGCCGCTGCTTTGCTTCCATCGCCCGGAGGTGAAGGCGTTCGCGCAACAGCAGATTCGCGAGAGGCTGGAGGTGTGCCCTGCGTTGACGGGCGTGGCCTTCGACTATTTCGGGTACCAGAACTACCGGTGCTGCCACTGCCCGCAGTCGGAGAAGCTGTTTGCGGAGTACCGGCAGGCGCACCCGGACCTTCCACCCGACAAGGCGCTCGACCAGTTCTCGCTGGAGACGCTCGTGACGTTCAACAACGAGTTGGCGACGTACGTGCGGCAACTCCGCCCCGGAGCGAAGCTGGCAACCCACGTGTACCCCGTGTTCCTGCCGCAGCCGCTCTACGGCAACCAGCTCGACGTCGACTACTGCTGCCAGACGGTGGCCTGGTTCTTTCAGTCCTACTGGAGCGCCGAGAAGATCCGGCAGTACACGCACACCGTTGTCGATGAGCAGGCGCGCTACCACCCGCGCGCCGTCGGCATCCCGTTCGTCGGCGTTTATGTCGGCCGCCCAGTTGGCGACAAGTCGCCGGAGCGCCTCGCCGAGGAGCTGCGGGTGATCTGGGAAGCCGGGAAGACATCGAGGCTGAGTGTGTGCAGCTTCAACGAGTTCGTGGACCATCCTGAGGTGCGCCTGGTTGTGAAGCAGGCGCTGAGCGAGCAGCAGTCAGCCGCCAGTGAGATCAAGCAGTGAGAGGAGCTACCGTGCTGAGGAGAACAACCATCATTCGCACCGCGCTTGCAGCGGCGTGCCTGCTCGGGCTTGCAGGGCATGCGTTTCCGGAGGGCGCCCCGCCGAAGGTGACCGTGCGCGTCGTCACCGACCGTCCCGACGCCCTCTACCATATCGGTGAGGCGGCGGGGTTCAGCATTGAGGTGGAGCAGGAGGAGCCATTCGGGCAGGAAGCGTCCGTCTTCTACGCACTGTCGTTGGATGGGGTCGGCGACCTGGGGCGCGGCACGACGAAGCTCGAGAATGGAAAGGCGGCCGTGTCGGGTTCGCTGGACCAACCGGGCATTCTGCGGTGCACCGCGACGTTCTCCCCCGACGGCAAGCAGCGAATCACCGCGCTGGCTGGCGCGGCCTTCGACCCGGACAAGATCGAGCCCACGGCCATCATGCCGGCAGACTTCGACGAGTTCTGGACTGCCCAGAAGGCGGAACTCGTCAAAGTGCCCCTGGATGCCCAGCTCGAGCCGGTGACCGACACGAACCGGGCCATCGAGGTCTTCAAGCTCACCCTCGCCAACGGGTCCCGAGTCCATGGCTACTTCGCGAAGCCCAAGGGGGACGGGCCGTTCCCGGCAATCCTCACGGTGCCCTGGGCGGGAGTCTACTCCATCACGCCCGGCTGGGCCTCGGGGTACGCCGCGCAGGGATTCCTGGCAATGGGGATCAGTGCGCACGACCTCGAGGACGGTCAGCCAAAGGAGTTCTACGACAAGCTGGCCGCCGGGGAGTTGAATGACTACCGCAACCGCGGCCGAGACGACCGGCTGACCTACTACTTCCATCGCGTGCTCCTGGGTTGCGTGCGCGCGGTTGACTCCCTCGTGTCGCGCCCGGAAGACCTCCGCCCCAGCCATTGTCGGCGTCGGGCTGATCGACACGACGTGCCCTGCCACCACAGTCTTCTCTGCGTACAACGTGCTCCGCGGCCCAAAGCAGATTGACATCGCTCCCTTGATGGGCCACGCGCAGAGCAAGTCGTATGGCGACCTGAAGAACCGCTGGGTGCTGGAGCAAGCGGGGCTGGTGAAGTAGTCTTGGCAGAGGGAGGGGGCGGCCGGTGTCGAGAAACGCCCCGGGGCAGAGCGCCGCTCGGTGACCTTCGCGGCTCGGAGTGGCGCAGACGAAAGGGCAGCCGAATCATGACCAGCAGCAGCACTCGCCTCGACGCAGTCCGGTTCGGTCTCATCGGTCTCGGCGCCGCCGGCTGCAAGCACCTGGAAGTACTGGCGAACATGCCGGAGGTGGAGGTGGTCGGCATTGCAGATCTCAATGCGGAGTACGTCGAGCAGCTCGGCGCTGAGTACGCGATTCCGCTGGCGACGACGGACCACCGACGCCTCCTTGCCGACCCGAGCATTGCGGCGATTGCCATCGCCGCAGCCGATGCCGCCCACTACCCACTTGTGCTGGACTGCGCCGCGGCACGGAAGCACGTTGCCTGCGAGAAGCCCATTGCCACGGAGGTCGTGCATGGCCGGGAGATGGTCGCTGCGATGGAGAACGCAGGCCGGCTCTTCTGCGTCACCTTCAACAACCGGGCGAGCGCGATCACTCGGCGGATCAAGGAACTGGTGGACGCCGGCGCAGTGGGCAATGTCCGGAGGGTGCGACTCCTCGGGTTGATGGCGCCCCCTGACAACCGGTGGCTTCGTGACCAGAGGGGCGACGAGGCCGCCCGCGCCCGGGTCGAGAGCATCTGCGTCCAGGGGAAGAACGCGCTGTACGACTGCGGTGTCCACAGCTTCGACTTCGCGCGGTTTCTCACCGGCAGCGAGTTCAAGCGCATTGACGCCCGGGGCTGGGCGATGCGCGGCTTCCCGTACCCCGACCACGGGGTTGCCCTCTGCGAGCACGACAACGGCATCTTCACGCTCATCGAGAAGGGCTTCGACTACGCCTACGAAGCCCAGACGCGCAAGGAGTACGTGCGCTACGAGGTCCTCGGCGACGGCGGCAGCCTGGCCTGGGACCTGGATACCAATCGGCTCCGGGTGTTCGGCAGAGAGCAAACCCTCGACGAACTGCTACCCCACGGCGGGAAGGGCGACGTGCGGGAGACGCTCTACCGCGGGTTTGTCGAGAACCTGCGGGCGGGCGAGTTGCTGACCTGGCTGGCCTCCGGCTACGAGGGGCTCAAGGCCATCGAGGCAGCGCAGGCGGCGACCGACTCGATGTTGGCTAACGGCGTCGTTCACCGCGACATCGGCAACGCCCGGAACTGGTTTGACGCAGCGACGTAGCGGCGAGCTGTGCCGTGCGATCAGTGGCTACCGCACGACAACGGCAAAGTCATGCGCCGTCATGCCCACGTCGAGCTCTACGTCCCCTTGGCACGCCCCCGCCCCGAGCTGCTTCCGCTCGTCGACGTCAAACAGCGTGTACCGGCAGCTCGCAGGAAGTCCCTGCAGTGTGATCTTCAGTGCGCTCGGCGCTGTCCGCTGCCGGTGCAGCTCGTTGACGCTCTGACCGTATCCCGGGCCGAGCTTGTATCCGGCGGTGTTCTTCACGAAGGCGATCATCTGAACCGGGTCTTCACCGAGAAGGTAGTTGACGGAGTAGTCACCGGTGACGACGACCGGGCGGGCGGCCAGGACACCGGGGCTGAGCGAGGGGAGGGAGAACGCCTCGCGGGCGTCGAGGACGACCGGGAATGCGCCCGCCGCATTGGCGTCGCCGCCGCCCTCCCACACGTAGTCATAGTCCACACCCAGCTTCGCCAGCGCTGCCTCGTACGCGACGAGATGTTCCAGCTCGGGGCGGTCGACGTTGGTCAGCCGCAGCCCAACGAGCGGCCGCTTGCGGTGGAACTTGTTCCAGTCGAGCTGTTCTGCACACAGTTGCGGGAGGGCGCGCTCCTCCTGCGTCCACGGCGCCGACCACGACACGCACATCGTCTGCTGTGTGAGCAGCGCGGTCCAGCAGTTGTCGCGTACCTTGGTGAGGAAGTCAGGGTGGGTCCAAGTCTGCGCGAAGCCGCCGTACCACCCGGGGCCGCTGGCGAACTCGGCGGTGAAGACCGGCGGGTTGAGCCTGTAGAACCGCCCGCAGACCATGAAGTACCCGTCGGACTGCAGCCCTCCGGTGTAGTAAGTGCGATAGCCCAACCCGCCCGACGTGGTCGGCTTGAAGCCGTCGTACGCCCAAGGGGTCCCGCCGGCGCAGTGCTCGATGCCGCCGCCTTGCTCTTGGGTGACCAAATGGTTGGGGTCGCACACCACTACGTGCGCGAACAGATCGTTGATCCACTCGGCTCCGTGCGATTGGTCGTTCTCGCCGGTCAGCGAGTAGCCGAGGACGGCCGGGTCGTCGCACAGGAACAGCAGCAGCTCGCCGAGGTACTGCTTGAGCAGGACCCCGCTCTCCGGATCCCGGAACGACTGGGCGCCCTTGTAGCCCGCGTCGAGGTACTGCTGCCACGGCGGGTACGACCCGGTGCCCGGACTCCAGTAGGGATAGTGGAACACGTTGACGAGCGCCTTGAGCCCGAACCGTCGACACTCTGCGAGTACGGCCAACAGCGTCTCCAGCCCGTGCATAGAGACATGACCGCCAGCGTCGAGGTACGCCTCGTGCGGTGACACGTTGGGCGCCAGCCGGATCACGCGCATCCCGCTGGCCGCGTGTGCCTGCAGATGCGCAGCGATCTCGGCTTGGTTCAGCGTGCGGAGCTTGACCAACTGCACCCGCCGCTGATCGTCGGCAGACAATCCGCGCCACGCCTTCGCAGACACAATAGGCTGGCGGTCTGGAGACGCCGGATCGAGCATCGGCACCCACGCATACAGGTCGCCGAGAAGCGTCGGCAAGACACGCCCGCTATTGAGCTGGTACGTCAGGTGGTCGGGTGCCCACCGGGCGAAGTCGCCCTCGGTGACGCTGAGGCTGAGCGCGTTCTCGCACGTCCGTCCCTGGGCGTCGGTAGCCTTCATGTCAACCACGTAGTCGCCCACCTCCAGACCGCCGAGGGTGCCGACGAACACCCCGCCGGCCCCACGTTCGAGGAGTGTCAGCGGTCGCGCGGCGTTCGGCTGTTCGGGATTCCGCCGGCATGACGCGACGAGGTCAAGCCCGTCACCGTGGCGCAGGTTGCCGTCGGGACCGACAAGGACGGCGGCGACCTTGATGCCTCGCTTCGCGGCGGCTGCCGTCCGCGCAATCGGCGGCGTAGTCAGCAGCGCGCCGGCGCCTGTGAGCTTGAGCGACACGTCGCACGAGCCCTGTGCGGCAGCCTTGTCGGCCGGTCGGTCCTGATAGACGAAGACGCCGATCTCAGCGAACTGGTGGTAGCCGAGACCGCGGTCGGCGTAGATCCTGCCCAGGTCCACCTTGCCGGTCTGCGGCGCTGCGCTGGACGCGCACCTGAAGACCTCGATGCCATCGCCAAGATAGGGACAGACGAGTGTCACTTTGAGCCAGCACGGGCCGGCTTCCGGCCGCAGCGTGTACGCCAATACCGGGTGCTGGCGCACGCACCACTGGAACGACCGGACTGCCGCGACATCGGGGCCGTCGAGGTCGTTGGGGCGGGTGAAGATGCTGACGGCGGCCTCCTTTGGCTGCATCGTGCACAGGCGGTTCACCTGCCACGAGGCCGCCTGTTGCGTCCCCGTCAACATCACTTCAGCGGCAGCGTCGTACGCCAGCACAGCGCCGCGCACGCCTTCCTTCTCTCCGAGCCAACGCATTGTCCGGTTGAACGTCATCGGCCGGTGCAGGTCGAACCCTCGCAGGTCGGCATCGCGGTAGCTGGACATGTCTCCCTCGTGAAGTGCGGCGGCGGTGAGTCGCAGGTTGTCGAGCCGGGAGGCGCCACGGTCTTGCGCGTACTCATCCGGGCCGCGGTCGCGTTCCTGGTTGTGGAAGAAGCTGAGGCGCACAAGCTGCCCGCGGAGCTGGCCGAGTTGCGCGGTGAACCTGCCGACTTCCTCGCCCGATTCCCGCTCGGCCACCGTGAGCGTCGCTTCGTTGCGCGCCGTCAACTCCAGCTTGAGCCGGTACCACTTGCCCGGCTCCAGGGACTTGTCGCCACGTTGCCCGGGAAAGGTGGCGACATGCTCCAGCGGCGCGCCGGTCAGCCCCATGGCCGCCGTGTCGTCCGTGGAGTCGCGCAGCACGATCCCGGCGGTGTAGAAATGCGGCGAGTCCTTCGCGACCTGCTGGTCCCATTCAAGGGTCAGGGGCAGCTTCGCCACGAGGCGGAGGTCGGCCCAAGCGTGCTTGCCCTTCGTCGGGGAAGACAGCTCGAGCAGCAAGGCGCCGCTGTCGAACCTGGCGACGCCGGCGCCTTCTTCGTGCAGCTCCCACGCTCCCGCGTTCGGCGAGTCGACGAAGTTCTCCGAGAACGTGGCAGTGCAGCCCACTGTGGCAGGGAACAGCATCATGAGCGCCGTCAGTACAGCCGGACGCACGTACATGCGTGGACTCCTTCGAGGATGCAGGCCGCAGAACGTAGGGGCGGCGCCTGCGTGCCCGCCCCGCCGGAGGCACACCGCCGGGAGGCAGACCACCGGGGGCAGACACACAGGTCTGCCCCTACTTGCTCGCGTCGAAGAGCCGGTGGCTTACAGGCGCGAGCGCCGGGTACAACTGGCGGTAAACCTCAAACCACTCGGCGTACTTCGCCGTGTGCTTGGCGACCGGCTCGTACAGCTTGCCTGGGCGCCGGACACGGCCGAACGCCTCTTGCTCGTCTTTGTACAGCCCGACGCCGATGCCTGCCAGGAGCGCCGCACCCAACGGGGTTGCCTCCTCCAGTTCGGGCACCCCGATCGGCCGGCCGACCATGTCGGCTTTGTTCTGCATCCAGAACTCGTTGCGCACGGCGCCGCCGATGGCCACGAAGCGTTCCATGGTGGTGTCCAGCGCGCCTTCCATCGCCCGCACAATGTCGAGGAACTGGTAGTCCAGCCCTTCGACGACGGCCCGCAGCATGTCGCTGCTGGTGGTCGCTGCGTTCAGCCCGACGAAGGCGCCCAGCGACCGCGCGTCCACAACGGGGCAGCCGGCGCCCGACGAATGCGGGAGGAACAGTGCGCCTCTGGCGCCCGGTGGCGATTGCGCAGCTTGCTCCATGAGGTGGTCCCACTCGCTGCCGCCTGCGGCTTCCGCTTGGCGTTTGGCCTCGGCGCCGTACTCGCGTCGGTACCACTCCAGCATCTCCGCCGCGACGGCGCCGCCCCACGCCGCGTACTTCCCGCGGGCCACGTGCGCCTCGACCGTCATGCCCGTCTGCTGCACCTGCGGCGTGAGGATCGGCTCGGTGGTGGCGGTCAGGACGATCTCCCAGGTGCCGGTCACATCGAGCACAACGCCTGGCTCGAATCCCCCCACCGGCAGGGCGCCGCACAGGTAGTCGTGTCCGCCCAGAACGACCGGCGTGCCGGTCGGCAGCCCCGTGATCGCCGCCGCACCGGCCGACACCTCGCCCAGCAGCGTGCCGCTTGGTTTGGCGTCGCACAGCAGGCTGCGGTCGATCCCCGCCCGGGAGAGCAGCTCGGTTGACCAGTCGAGGCGACGCTGGTCGAACAGCAGCGTACACGAGGCCATCGTGTAGTCGGTAGCGAACTGTCCGCAGAGCATGAGGTTGAGGAAGTCCTCGATCAACACCCACTTGTGCGTCCGCTTCAGGAGTTCCGGCTCGTGCTCCGCCATCCACAGGATTCGCAGCGCGGTGCAGAAGTACCACATCGTGTTTCCGCCGATGGCGAAGGTCGCCTCGGCGCCGATGTTGTCCAGCCACCACTTCAACTGCGGCTCGGTGCGCGGGTCGAGCCAACTGATGAACGGGTAGAGCCACTTGCCGCCCGCGTCGACCGGCACTCCGTCCATCCCCATGCCGGTGACGGAGACGCCTTTGAGTTCGGCCGGATCGGCCAGTCGCGACACCGCCTCCTTGATGGCGGCAGCGGCGCCCTGCCAGATGGCCTCGGGCTCGTAGACGGTCCACTCCGGATGGTCAGCACTCGGGTTCGTCCGTTCGGTCGGCCGCGTGCCGAGAAAGACGAGATTGCCGTCGAGGTCGTAGATCGCCGCCTTGAGGCTGGTTGAGCCGAGGTCGATTCCCATCAGGTATTGCATGGCTGAGCTCCTGCTGAGAGGGTCACGTGTGGTGTGTCACGTGTGGTGTGTCACCTGTCATGTGTCATGTGGAAGACCGGCGGCGCTGTTCGAGCCGACGTCGCCGCGTCCGCCGAAATGTGGCGGGGCTCTACGTCCTGCGCAGCACCATCCACCACCGCCGGTCAAGCCCTTCCGGTGTGGTCTCCTCCAGGGCCACCGGAAGTGACAACGCGACTTCGCGAGCGAGCGGAATCAGACCGTTGAACAGCTCGCCGGGGAACCAGTCGAGGCCGAGGTGGTACTCCCAGGTCCAGTGGTCGAAGCAGAGCGCTCCGTCCGGCTGGACGGCGCGGGCGGCCAACGCGAAGATTGCCGCCAACTCGGGGATTCCTACCGACGCCAGCCCATCCGCCTGGTGGTGCTCGGCGAGCCTCCTTTCTGGTCCCCGCCTCACTCCTTGACCTCCAGTATCTCCCCCTCAATCCCCTCCTCCACCCGCAGAATCCCGTACGTCCGCGCCGCCGCCCAGCGCCTGTCCGTCGGTGAGCCTGGGTTGAACAGCAGGATGCCGCCGACTTCTTGGTTAGTCGGCTGGTGGCTGTGGCCGAAGACGACGCAGTCGACGTGGTCGGCGACGAAGCGGAGGCGGGCGCGGGCGGGGGTGGTTTGGCCTTTGCCTCGGTGACCGTGGGTGAGGCCAATGGTGAAGTTGCCGGCGGTGACGAGGCGGGCTTCGGGGAGCAGGTAGAAGACGGACGCGTCGCACATGTTGCCGTGCACGGCGACGACGGGGGCGACGGCCATCAGCTCGTCGAGGACTTTGTCGGTGGTCAGGTCGCCGGCGTGGAGGATCAGGTCGACCTTCTCGAAGGCGCGCAGGACACTGGCAGGGACACAGCGGGAGCGGGAGGGAACGTGGGTGTCGGAGAGGACGCCGAGAAGCATGCGGGCTGCCGATCGCCGGAAGCTGGTCCGGAAGGGCTCAGATCAGCCGGAGGTGTGGCCGCGTGGGCACTGCCGGGCCCCCAACCTGCACATACTCGTCAGGGGTCAGCTTGATGGGCACCTGGGAGGACTTGGCCTTCACCCACACGCCCTGGGGATCGGTGAACATGATGTCGTAGACTTCGCCTGTCTTCCCGGAGAAGAACGTGATCCAGTCGATCCCCTTCTGGGCGCCCCGCTCCACATCGCAAGTCAACTGGACTTTCCCCTTTGGCTTCGGCTTTGGCTTCGAGTTCAGCAATACAACACCTCGGACGCAGCCCGCCGGGGTCTCCGGTGGGTACCTCAGCACAACGTTCGCGCAGGACTGCGCGAAGAGTTTCATTATAGCCCAAGTGCCGAGGGCGCCGATTGGGGAGTGGGGGAGTGGCGGAGCACTGGCGCCGTTCGTCCCTACTCCACAACTCCACTACTCCACCAAACCCAAAGCGGCTCCGCCGCCCTACGTGAACCACACGACGTACTGCGCGTGGGGCCAGAGCCCGGCGATGGAGCCCCAGACGATTCCGGCCGCGAAGAACTGCCCGAGGGCGAGGCCGACGAAGGCCGGGATGAGCTTCTTGTAGAGCTGGACGCCGCCCAGATGCAGCACCAGCGACTTGAGCAACCAGGCGACGAGGAACGCCCACCACACTTGGGACCCGATGATGGTGGCGAGAATGTAGCCCAGGGGGTTGAGCGGGAACTTCAGCAGCGCGCCGCGAGCCCCGATCATGCCCAGGGTCAGCAGGAAGCCGGCGCCGGTGGCGGCGTTGCGGTTCCACTCCAGCAGCCGCGGGGTCTTCAGGTAGCCGGCCGTCTGCTGCCACGCTTGCAGGCAGTACCGGATGCGGACGCCGCCCATGGGGTCGCTCTGCCCGCCCGCCAACACGTTGGCGCCGTACTTGTAGTAGGTGGTCAGGAACATCCAGTAGGCGAGCAGCAGCCCGAGGACGACCGCCAGGAGCGAGGTGTAGACCATCTGTCGGCGAGGCATACGCATCTCGTCGGCCAGCTTGAAGCTCTCGATGCCGTAGGCAGTGCACTGGTTGAAGAAGCCGCCATGCACCAGGAAGAAGAAGTTGGTCCAGAGGCTCAGCGTTTGGATGCCTCCGCCGAACTTGAAGAAGTCGGAGCCGAAGGTGTAGAAGGGCAGCGACATCCCGTTGGAGTGCGACAGCGTCCAGACAGACGGCGTGCCGGTCTCCGCGCGGATACGCCCGTAGACCAATGCAAACAGCAGCAGGTAGGCGAAGAACGCCAGGGCGACCCAGCCGTTCATGCCCGCGGCTCGAGCGAAGAGCACCAGGAACGCGAATCCGGCGAGACCGCCAAACACCACGACGCGGCAGGTCAGCGGTTCCTCGCGCTCGCCCTCATACGCACCGATCCCCAATGCGCGCTTTACCATGGCAGCAAGCTGCCGGCGCGCCATCCAGAGCAGAAACAGCCCCGTGGCCCCGTAAGCGCCCATGCCTTGCTCTACCACAAAGGGGAACCCGGCCCGGTCGTATCCGAGCGCCGCGCCGAAGACGGCCGCCCCGTTCTCCAGCAGGTAGAAGACCCAGGTGCTGAACAGGATCTCCAACGACACCAAGTAGCCAAACCCCACTAACTCGGGCCGGTACCAGATCTGCATGCCGCTCATGGCGCTGAGCGGGCGCTCGGTGAAGACCGACCCCAGCGGATAGTACACGCCCAACGCCGCCACGTTGGGGTTGAGCGCGTGCAAGATGTTGAAGCCGTTGTAGGTGACTGCGGCGGCAAAGCCCACCCAGGTGAGCGGGTTCTTGAAGAACGGCGGCGCGCCGTCGTCGGGGCGCTCGGTCTCGGTGAGGCTGAGCGGCAGGTAGAGCAAGGGGAAGGTCAGCCGCTCGCGCTCCGTCCACTGCTTGCGCACAGCCGCCCACATGCACAACGCCGTCCACCAGTAGGCGATAAGGAACGCGCCCCAGACGGCCAGCGGTCGCGCCCACTCCCCCCAGGGCACGCCGCCAGGCGAGCCCTCATAGAAGCCGAGGATCGTCGCCGGGGAGCGCGGACCGAGCCAGTCCGGCAGGTTGGCTGCGAGTTGGCCGAGGTCGTTCTCCGGCGAGGCGAAGTAGAACGGCACCGTGAGGTAGGGGAGAATCGCCTGTGTGACGCCGACCGCCGACATGAGGCTGCCCAACCCAACGAACAGGAAGACGACGCCGATCTCCGCCCGGCTCAGGTTGAACCAGCCGCCCAGCTTCGGCAGCAACGGTCGCAGCACCAGGAAGAGCAGCAGCACCGCAATCGCCGGGATCGGCGGGATCGACTCCGTGATCTGGCAGGTGAAGGTGATCAGCTCGACCTGCCGGACCCAGAGGACGCTCAGGAAGAGCAACACCAAACCGATCAGGAAGGACCGAACCGTCAAGCCGCGGACGTAGCGGGAGGGAGGGCTCGTCGTGTCGGCGGGTGAGATCATGGGAAGGGGACTGCTACTGACGTGTCCACGACGGCGGGAGTGGTGAGTGGTGGAGTGGTGAGTGGTGGAGTGAGGGGCCGGCCGCGCACGGACCCGGCGCTACTCCATTGCTCCACCACTCCGACACTCCATGGGTCCACCGCGCCAGCGGCCTACCCGGCCACTACTTCGTTACGCAACTCGCCGATCAGCTCGACGCGGGTCTCGATTACGTCGCCGACGCTCAGGAGGCGTTTCGGGTCCACGAACTCGCCGCAGCCCGAGGGCGTGCCCGTGGAGATCACGTCGCCGGGTTGGAGCGTCATGAACGAGCTGACGTAGGCGACGGTGTCCGGCACTTTGGCGTGGAGGTGCTTCGTGTTGCTGCTCTGCCGCACCTCGCCGTTGATCGCGCAGGAGATGTTCAGGTTGTGTACGTCGGCAATCTCGTCTTTGGTGACGAGCCACGGTCCCATCGGGCCGAAGGTGTCGAAGCTCTTGCCGCGGAACCACTGCCCGTCGCCGAACTGGCAACACCGCGCGCTGATGTCCTGGAAGCAGGTGTAGCCGACGATGTAGTCGTAGGCGTCCGCAGCAGCAACCGCCTTCGCAGTCTTGCCGATGACCAGCGCCAGCTCCACCTCGTAGTCCATCCGCTCGACAAGCGGGTTGTAGACCACCGGGTCATACGGCCCAGTGATCGAGCTGGTCGCCTTGCCGAACAGCAGCGGCTTCTCCGGCAGCTTCGTGTTCGTCTCGGCAGCGTGGTCCTCGTAGTTGAGCCCGAGGCACACCAGGTTGGCGGGGTTGGGGATTGGCGCTTCGAGCTTTACGTCGGCCAGCGCCAGCGAGCAGCAGGTCTTCTCGGCGAAGGCCGACAGGTCGCCGAAGGCGCACAGCCCTTCCCGCAGCAGCCGCCGCATACACGTGGGCACGGCGCCGCCGGAAGCGGCGTTCAGATCGACGACCCGGTCGCCCGCAACCAGGCCGGTTCTTGTTCTGCCATCGTGAGTGAACGTTGCCAAACGCATATTCAGGATCCTCCTCGTGGTGACGCGCGATTGTAGTGCAAGGCAGGGGCGGGGTCAAACGGGGAGGTGGAAGCCGGGGCTGGGCGGCCAAGGCAGGAGCACCAAAGCTCCCCGGAGGCACGGGGGCAGTGGGGGTGCCCCGGGTACTGGATCCACGTCGTCGCGTGCCCCGTCGTTGCGCTTCCGCCTGGTCGCCGGCCGGGAACGCGACCCCGGTCTGCGTCTGGTTCGTTGGCGATTGGTTGACAAGCAGCTTGCCGAGGTGTATCTTGCTCAACGTAGGGACGAGATCCGCACGCCGTCGAGCGCCCCTAGCTTGAGTTCGCGCTGGTGCACGGCAGGTCTGCTCTCCTGGGTGCTTCCGCGATGAAACCGAGTGTGTACGTCGAGACATCGCTATTCAGCTTCTACCACGACCAGCGCGACGCGCCGGTTGTCATTGCCATGCGCGAGTGGACGCGCCAGTGGTGGGACGGCCCTCGCAAGCACTACGATTGCGCTACGAGCGCCGCAGTGCTTGCGGAGCTTGACGCCGGGACACTCCCTCACCGCGACGACGCTCTGACCCTGGCCCGTGAGCTTCCTGCGCTCCCCGTTGAGGACGAGACGACTGAAGTCGTGGAGGTCTGCGTCAAGCACCGAGTAATGCCCCGCGACCCACTCGGCGATGCCCTTCACCTCGCGCTTGCCTCCGTCCACAAGTTCGACTACTTGCTGACGTGGAACTGCCAGCATCTGGCAAATGCCAACAAGTTCGCCCACATCCGTCGGGTCAACAGCCTACTGGGTCTACACGTCCCAGAACTCGTCACGCCCCTGCAACTACTGGAAGGTGAACCGACTACATGACCACAACGGAAGAGGTCATTCAGGAGATCCGAGAGAGCCGGTGTCGTATGTCCGCCGAGTGCGGCCACGATGCACGCAGGTACATCGAGCATCTGAAGCGCTACAACGAGAGGTACGCGGCTGAGGTCGAGCGGTACCGGCGCCTCCACCAGACCGAGCCCGGGCAGAGGGTGCCAAGGGCGCAAGTCCCCTGCTGAGGGACTGGGCGGGCAACTGCTCACGTGGCGCGTGCACGAGCCTGGTCGCCGGCGCAAGTCAGCCGGGTGCAGCTACGGTCGGTCGTGTTGGTCAGGAGCAAGAAGGCGCAGTCGGGCGCCGCAGACGGCTTTACCTCACGTCCCAAGCAAACACGTGCGCCCCGTCTGCTCCCCAGGTGGCCTCCGGCACAAACCGGACGGCAGCCGTCTCCAGGTCGACGGCGAGGCGGACCAGGCGCTGGTAGTTGTTCTCCTCCCGCGCGACGACCTGCCAGACGCCGCTGCCCTCCGTCGCCTCGACGCGGAAGGCGCGGATCATCGGCGCGGGCACGGCAAATGGCGGCGGGTCGAGCGGGTAGTTGCACCGGGTGTCGCGGACGCGCGGGCTGAGGTTCCCCTCGAAGACAAAGCGAAGTTGGCTGACCTTCCGTTTCGCCGGGAAGGCGTACTGCACCCAGGAGCCCAGCGGCCCGCGCCAGCCGTTGTCTGCGCCGCCAATGGGCCGGTCGAGCCCGTTGCGCAGCGGCTCGGGGTCGCCCGTCGAGGCGGTCAGCTCGGCTTCCCTCGTCAGTGCGGGCAGCGCGCGGCGGTTCCACGGGAGGTAGCAGTCGTCTTCCATCAGTGTCTGCTTCAGCTCGCCGGTTCGCGTCTGGTAGACGCCGCGCGGAGTCAACCCATTGGCGACGGCGATGGAGGCCGCGGTGCCGACCGCCTGGCCGAGCAGGGCGCAAGTCGCCATGACGCGAGTGGAACTCATGGCGGCATGGGTGGCGCTGAGGTTGCGGCCGGCGAAGAGCAGGTTCTCGACGTTGCGCGAATAGAGGCACCGGTACGGGATTCCGTAGGGCGAGGGCGCGGGATGAAAGATCGTCGGCGGGCCCGGGTAGCGCATGCCGCCGGGGTGGTGATCGTCCATCGACCAGCCGCCATAGGCAACGAGGTCGTCGAAGCGGCCCTCGGCGCGGATGTCGTTCTGGGTGAGCACATGGTCGCCCACGTAGCGCCGACTCTCGCGCTTGCCAGGGAGGCAGCCCACCCAGTCCAGCACCCAATTCTCCGCGGGCGTCTTCGGGCAGTGGTTCTTGAGGTGGTCCCACACCCCGAAAGCAACCTTGAGCAGTTCGTCACGCAGCCGTTCGGTATCGTGTATCGAGTCGTCTTCGCCCCCCAGCTCGATCCACCAGAAGTTGGTGCCCAAGTCGTGCCCGCGGTGGGGCAGGTCGGCGCAGCTCAGGTACTTGTTCGCCCAGGATGGCGCGGTGAACGGCTGCGGCTTGCTGGTCTCGCGCGACTGAATCAGGCAGCTCATGCCCATGGTCTTCCGGTCGGCTTCCGCCGGCTCAATGTCTTCGTTGAACTCGGCGGCCGCTTCCCGGCCAATACGGAACTCCGCCCCCGACAGCGGCGCCAGGATGCTGTCGCCGGAGCAGTCGGCGAACACATTCGCTTCCACCGTGTGCCAGGTCTCGGTGGTTGTCTGCCAGCCCGTCACGCTCTTGATCCGGTCGCCGTCCATGTCGAGACGGTTGCAGGAGCAGTTGAGGAGCAGCGTCAGGTTCGGCTCGAAGCGCGCCTTCTCGTACAGAATGCTGTCCCAGAGCGAGTAGTTCTGAGTTGGGTTGCGATAGAGGTTCTCGCAGTGAATCTCATCGATGATCCCCGTCTCGCGGTTGTTCTCCCCCTGGGCGCCGCACACCCACATGCGGATTTCCGAGGAAGCGTTGCCGCCGAGAACCGGCCGGTCGTGCATCAGCGCGACCTTCGCGCCGTGCCGCGCCGCCGCGAGGGCCGCGCACATGCCGGCCAACCCTCCGCCGACAACGCAGAAGTCTACGGGGTGGGTTTGCTGGGGAAGCTGAGTTGGCATTTGGTCTCTCCGGGTGCTTGTTCGCAGTCCCGCATTCGCGCGGGTCCGTGCTGTTATTGCCGTCCCTCGCGTCCTTACCTCCCGCCACCGCTCGCAGCCTCCACAATCGCCTCATACGCCCACTCGTCCCATTCCGGCTCGACGCCGATGCCGTGGAGGTCGCCGTAGTTCTTGGCGATGAAGCCGCCGTGGTCGCCGCCGAAGAGCTTCACCATCTTTCGGGCTTCGGCCTCGATGTAGTCCCGGTCGCCGGTGGGGAGGACTTTCTGGATGTCGACGGGCGCCCAGAGGCAGCAGCCGAGCGACTGGAGCTTGTCGGCGAGGCGCTCGATGCCGTAGAGGGCGGGTTGGTCGAACTGGAAGGCATTGACGCCAACCTCGGCCAGGTCGTCAATGATGTCCCAGACGTAGCCGCAGGAGTGCATCAGCACGGCCATGCCGTGCTCGTGCGCGGCGCCACAGAGGCGTTGGAAGAGCGGCTTGAAGAGCTCGCGCCATTGGGTCGGGCTCACCAACAGTCGGTCCTGGATGCCCCAGTCCTCGCAGAAGGTGAGGCCCTCGGCGCCGGCTTCACCCATGCCGACGATCACCTGCTCCAGGAGCGAAGTCACCCGCTCGTGCAGTAGGTCGATCTCGGCGCGATGCAGGAGCAGGTCCTGGAAGTAGACCTCCATCTTCCGCAGGTACCGGCAGATGGCGAAGGGGAACCCGGGGATCGAGGCGACGCGGAAGCGACCGCCGTCGGCCGCGAACACCTCCCGCGCCCGGTCGAACCGGCCGGGCGCGGTGAGGTCCGGCAGCTCGTAGTCTGCCAGCAGGTCCCACGACTCCAGGGCCGGCCTGAAAATCTCGCCGCCCGCCGAGCGATCGACCAACCGATGCCACACGTTGCCCCACTCGTCGTCGTGGTACTCGACGTTTCCTTCCCTCCAGCGACGCGGCTGGTACGTCGTCGAGGGCCCCAGTCCGCAGCCTACGAAGTCGTTGAGTCGGCCGCCGTCAAACGAGAAACCGATCCGTTCAGGATCGGCCCGGTTGAGGTTGCGTTGGATGATCTCGCGAGGGGTCATGGCTTGCCTCCGCGTCTGGGGGAAGTGCGGCGCCATTGTACTGCGGCAACGGCAGACCCTCAATCCCCTTGCCGGCTGCCGCGCTCCCGCCGGATTTGGTAGAATGCCCACACTCACTTTGGGAGACTGACCCATGGCAGCAGAGCAGCCGACTCACCGAGATTCACGGATTGACGACGTAACGGGCGTGTTCAATCGAGAGTACCTGATGGAGCGCCTCGAAGTCGAGTTCAAGCGCGCGCGCCGCTACCACGAACCGCTGTCGTGCCTCTGCGTGGGGCTCGACGACTTTGCGGCGCTCAATGGGCGGCACGGCTGCGACTTCGGCGACCAGGCATTGCGCCACGTGGCCCACACGCTCTATCGGGTCGTCCGAGACGTGGACTTCGTCGCGCGAGCAGGTGACGATGAGTTCCTCGCCGTGCTGCCGAATACGCCCCTCGCCGGAGGCGTTGTCGTCGCCGAGAAAGTTCTCCGAATCATCGGCGGAGCGCCACTCGACGCACCCGACGGCCCCACGCGACTGACCGTCAGCATCGGCGGGGCACCGTACTCGCGGCTCGCGATGCGCGACGAAGTGGAACTGGTCGACGCCGCTCGCGCGCTGAGGCTGGACGCGAAGGCGCGGGGCGGCAACTGTGTCGTCGAGAGTCCGCTGCTGTAGCGCCGTAGCGGCTCGCCGAACCGCCTCACGGGGCGGGAGGCTCACCCGATCCCGGGTTCCGGGCGCGATGCCAGCGGACGACGTCGCGGTAGGGAACGTCGCCCCCGAAGAGGTCCAGCGCACTGCCGATGGTGAGATCGATCCGGCCGTCGCCCAACTCGTTGACCCGGTCGAGGTCGGCTAACGACGTGGCCCCGCCGGCGTAAGTGGTCGGTACGGGGCTCCACTCGCCGAGACTCGCCACCAAGTCTTCCTGAATGCCCTCCCGCTTGCCTTCCACATCGGCCGCGTGGACGAGGAACTCGGAGCAGTGCCGGGCAAGCGCCTCCAAGTTCGCGCGATTCACCTCGACCTCGGTGAACCGCTGCCACCGGTCGGTGACGACAAGGTACCGGTCGCCTCGCCTCCGGCAACTGAGGTCCAACACGAGCCGCTCCTTGCTGACCGCCTCCACCATCCGCCGCAGGTTGTCGCTGTCGATCCGCCCCGCGCGGAACACGTAGGAGGTCACGATGACGTGGCTCGCGCCGGCATCGAGGAACCGCTGCGCGTTGTCCGGATTGAGGCCGCCGCCGACCTGCAGCCCTCCGGGATAGGCGCGTAGCGCAGACAACGCCTCGTCCTCATTGCCCGGTCCCAACAGGATGACGTGCCCGCCGGGGAGCCCGTCCTCCCGGTACAGCCGCGCGAAGTCCGCCGCCGGCCGGTCGGCGACGAAGTTCTCCTGCACGGCCTTCGGATCCTCCTCGCGGAGCGACCCGCCGACGAGTTGCTTGACTTTGCCTTCGTGGAGGTCGATGCAGGGGCGGAATCGCATGGGCGGAACTGGAACCGAACAAGATGAATGCACATTCTACCATAGCAGCCCGCCGTGTGCTGGTGCGTCGCCGCCGCTGCCCGAACGCCCCAAGACACCGCCCAGTGCACTCCGTGCCTCAGTGGTGACTCTACCTCGCCAACTCCCCTTCCAGCGGCGGCAGCGGGTTCTCGCCCGCGCCCGTCCGGTGGTACTCCAGGAACCGATTGGCCCGGAGCAGGTTCAGGTCGTGGGCTTTGAAGCAGCGGGCGAGGTTGCGCAGGGCGTCGGCCAGGTACTGCGGTGCGGCGCCGGCGGATTGGCGCATCTGTTCCGTGGCTTCGGTCAGCGCCTTCGCCGTCTGGCCGGTTGCCAGGAAGACGCTGATCCGGGCGTTGCGGTCGCCCGCGCCGGCGGCTTCGAGCAGCTTCTCCGGGTCGCCCAGGTTGAACACCGGCACGTCCTTCAGCGGCGAGGCGGTCTCCGGGTCTTCCTGCGACTTGGCGAACTGCAGCGCCGCCCCCGGCCCCTGGCTGGCGGTCAGCGCCGTAGTCACCGCCTCGGTCGCCTTGCTGATGTCGTCCTCCTTGAAGTCGCACAGCACGTAGCACAGCTTCGCCGCGCTGACCATCTGGTCGGCTTGCGCTCGGCGCGGGTCTCCTGACCCCGCCGCGCCCGCCACCTTCGCCGCGTCGCAGATCGCCCGCAGGAAGTCCTTGTTGCTCAGCATCGCCGGGCAGGCCAACGCGGCTTCTCGCGCAAACGCCAGCGCCGCTTCCCCGCCCTCGGCGTACCGCAGGGCGATGAGGCGCTGCATGTACAGGTTGTAGCCCAGGTAGTAGTCGCGCGGCAGCCGATCGCCCAACTTGTCGATGACTTCCTTCGCCAGGTCCGCCGCCTTCTTCGCGTCGCGCGCCACCCCGCCCTGCCCCCAGACGTACTCCCGGATCAGCCCGACCGCCCCCAGGCAGTAGTAGTCCGTCGCCGCCTCGAACTCGTCGTACGCCCGCTGGTAGACCTCATGCCGCTTCGCCGGGTCGGTCAGGTTGCGCGCCAGCACGCCCTCCACCAACACCGCCATCCCCCGCGCGCAGATGCCGCTGTCCGGGTACTGCCGCAGGAAGCCCTCCGCCACAGCGACCGCTTGCTCGTACTGCCCGGCCTTCACCAGTTGGTCCGCCTGCTGACGTGCGGTGGCGTAGACCTGGCGGGCTTGGGCGGCGGCCGGCTCGGCAAATGTAGGGTCCGCCAACATGCCACTGGCGATGAACACCGCCAACCAGCCGACGCGACTCGCTCCGCCGGCGATTCGATGCCGGCGCCGCTGCCATACGTGCGAGGTTCCTTGTCTCATCTTCGGCCTCCTCAGAAAGCGTGGGACAGGCTTCCTAACCTGTCGCCCTTGGCCTGGCGGCCAAGGCTACGACGTGGGGCGACAGGTTAGGAAACCTGTCCCACGGGTGTCAGAATGCACGCGCTCCCAGTTGGAGCTGGAATAGGAGGCATTCCCAACTGCACGCGCATGCATTCCTGATGGCATAGTAGTGCACCGGACGGCTCCCCTCTCCCCCTCCGCGGTCGGCAATCTGCAATCCCAAATCCGCAATCGCAAATCCCCTCTGCTCACCCCTTCTGGAACTCCACCTGGTCCAAGGCATCCTGGACCTGTCGGGCAATTCGGATGTAGACGTCCGCTTCCTTGCGCACGCGGCTCAGCTCTTCCTCCGTTGCCGCGCCCGTCTCGCCGGTGACGCTCAGGAGAAAACTGGCGATGCCGTCCAGGCGCACGGAGTCCGACGCGCACAGCGCCCCCTCGATCTCCGACCGCAGCGCGTGCAGGACGGCGAGCACATCGGTGTCCGACAAGCTCGTCCGGCTGGCGATCCGCCGGCCCAACTCCTCCGTGTCCACCTGGGATCGCTGCACCCATTGCACCTACCAGAGCTTGGGCGCATCAGGATCGCCCACCTTGCTGCTACGCTATACGCCGTGCCAGAGAATGGCCATTACCGTACCTCCGTGGATGCCCCTGACAATCTGCAATCTGACCTCT
>Ga0100394_1000764_pt1 | contig 26580 bp, 31 predicted proteins | sample CryGeymeta201518_FD_81549 | JGI IMG/M metagenome (GOLD analysis project Ga0100394, IMG submission 81549) | Groundwater microbial communities from Crystal Geyser aquifers in Utah, USA - Crystal Geyser metaG 2015-18 | ecosystem: Environmental > Aquatic > Deep subsurface > Groundwater | place: USA... | reverse complement strand
TCAATTTCATCTGTATAAGTTGATTCTACTAAATCTACACCACTAGTAGTATTATTACCTATATCACTCCATGTAATATTAGTTAAACTGTTTATATAATAACCATTATAAGCAGAACCTACATATTTAGCTTTTAAAGTACCACTATCTATTCCATTATTGTTTAATATAAAATTAGTATTAAGATCTATAGCAGCATCAATTTTATTTAATAAAATATCAAGAGTATCTGTATTTACAACAGAAATATTTATAGTATGTTGTAATCCTATAGTATTATATATTTCTAAAACAGCAGTTCCTGTTGAAGTAACACCAGTAATAACCAATGATCCTGTTGATTCAGCATAACTATCTAGTATTTCAGGATCTGAAGGTAAAACATCAGGTAAAGAAATATATCCATCTATATTAGGATAATTTTCAGCTTCTCTTCCAGGAATATGATATGCTAAACTACGATTACCATTTTTTAATAAGAATGAAATATAAAAAGCATAAATTTCATCTCGTTGATAACTCTTTTTTTGTAATAATCCTTTTTTATAAGAACTATCTATATCATTTAATCCATTAATAACAGTTTCTGTAACAGCTTCTACTATAATACTATTAGCAAACTTTTGAAAACCAATATCTTCTCCTTCAGTTAAATTACCTAAATACAATGAATCATCTACTTGAGTCATTGCTTTAGCAGTAAGATAATTTGCTTTAGGTATTAATATATCTATAGTAGTATCTGTATAAGATTCTGTACCTGTAATAGAATAAATTAATGTATCAGATGATATTGCTAATAAAGGTAATTTACGAACAGGTAATAATATATTATTTTCTTTAGCTATAAGATATAATTGTACATATCTATAATTAGTATCTAAATTAGATAATTCAATATTTATTGTTTTTGTAGTAGCAAAATTAGGTGTAGAACCATCATATTGATCATAACTTGTAGTTGTATCAGGAGTTAAATAAATAGGATGTGATAATACTTCTATATTTGTTTCAACAAAATCTTCATTTTGATAACTAGCTGCTACAAAATATACACCTGAATTAAGATTTCCACCTATATCATTACTACCAGTATAATCTAATACTATTGTTTTGGGAGAGGAAGGGAAAAGTGAGAGTAAATATATAGTGTCGTTAGTAATAGAATGGTTATCTATATTTAACCAACGAGGAACATTTAATCCATCAGTAAAATAAATAATACGTTCATTTTGATTATTTATAGAATAAATACCAACAACAGGATTACTTAAAGAGAAGTTTAATAATGTACTATCTAAAATAGTAGATAAAGTTCCATTAGAAGACATCAAACTAATTTTTGATGTACTATCATTTTTTAAAAATAATACTACTTCTTCTTCAATACTAATATGACCAACTACATCAAAACCACTTAAAGAAGAAAAAGATTCAAGAGCTTTTTCATTAGTTATAGCTCCTAAATCTTTATTTATAATACCATTTAATAAATGTGAATAAGTTCCTTCTGGTTGATCTATAGGTCTAGCATCTTTAAATAAACCTTTTAAACGTTTCATTATTTTTTTATTTCACGCTTTATTTCTGCAAATCCAGCATCCATAGTCTCTTTCAAGTCTTTCAACTGAGTTCTAAGAAATACATTTTGTAATTCAATACTTGTTTCAAGTAGCTCTCTATTACTTTTAATAATAGATTGTTGCATTGATAATTCGTTTTCAAGCTTTCCTACTCTTCTCACAATATGTATTTCGTTATCATCTATTTTTTTAAAGTATTTAGATATGAAATAAGCAATCACACTTAAACTCATTGTTATTAAAAAAGTTGCTACTCCAAATGCTAACTCAAATATAAATGGTATTTGAATATCTTGTGACATACTTATTCAATTTGATTGTTAGTTGTTTGTGATTTACCAACTGCAATAACTATTGTTCCTATAAATGCTGATAATGCTCCTAAGAATTGAGTCATTGCTACAATAAGAGCAGTAGTATCATCAAGTAAGCTACTATCAATAATAGAAACAGAACCTGAAGCAGTAACTCCTGCAACTAAAAGGGATTTACCTGCACTTGTAATATCTTTCCCAATCTGCGGAGTAGGTTTTTTAAATAATTGTATAACATTTGGAACTAGTGTTATAATTGATGTTAATAATTTATTCATAAGATTAATCTTTTTGTGGTTGATTGGTAATGTTCCATAGAACAGTATCTCCATTGTTAATATACGAAGATACAATGCTAAATAATTCATTTTCCATTGTACCTTGTATTTTAAAATCTTCTTCTGTTAATATAGCATTTTTAGCTACAAGAATACAAGCATCACTATGATGATGGGTGTTGCCACCATGTGTCAATACATAAGTGAACATTATTCCATTGTGTTCTATAATATATTCTTTATATCCATTCTTTTGAACAATTCTATCATACAATACAAGAACATTTCTTTTAAATGAATTACTATATCTAATATCTACATTATAAGGTCTTCCATTTGTTTCAGGTATAGCTGTATGTTTAGATACTTTAATTCCATTTCCACGTACTGTATCTTCTAATGTATAACAAAATCTACCTGAATATGGAGCAAACGGAAGTATTATTTCACCTAATGTAGTATTAGGCTTATAAGCAATGCGTTTATGTTCTATGGTGTGTGTCATAATGTTATGGTTCAAACGTTGCTATTCTTGAATTAGAATCAAAATATACTTTAAGTAAATCGCATGTAACACTAGCTCCATTCGTGTTAGTATATTGAGCATATAAAACAAAAGGAGCTACATAATGAGTATCAAATATGTTTACATTGAATATAAATCCAGGATTTACATCTTTTATAGTAGTTTTCTTTTCAAATGCAACAGGGTCAAAATCGCCAGTAATACTTAAAATTCTAGCTCCTGCGTTTCCTCTTACTAAAAACAAACCTACTTCAATTAGCATACTAGGAGATACTGCTTGTTTAAACTTTACTGGAGCTGTAAAAAGAGTCCCAACAGAATTTGTGTATAAGTTTAAATGAAAAGCTCTATTGTAAACAGGATCAGTACTATGTTTTCTGCTAGATTGAGCTAATGAAACCATACTTAATCCAGAAACACTTCCTATATTAACTGTATCAAATTTTTTTGTAGTTTTATTTATAAATACAAAATTAACTAATTGCGCTCCAAAGGAATAATTCCAATTATTGATAGTTACAGATCTAACAGCGTTTGTGAAATCGCATAAAGCTTTTCCTGATGCGTAAGAGTTTGGATATAAAGATAAATCACAAATATCTTTATTTAAAACAATCTTAAAATGATTAGCTGTAGTAAAAGATGGGTCTCCTTCTTTTCTATTGCTTGAGTCGAAAGGTATTTTTTGTAAATAAGCTATGAAAGAAGAAAAACGTTCATAATAATTATCATTTTTTAAACGCTTTTCTTCATTTACAAGAGCTAAAGTTGGGTTTCCTAATAAACTATTAGCGCCAGCACCCCAGGTTTGGAGAAGTGTTCCAAAAAAGGAATCTGTTAAGTTTCCTACTAAAGGATTTACATCATTTTCATCCCAATAAATTTTAACAGGTAATTCATGTGTTCCATTGTTGAACTTTAAAGTTCTTCCGCTTTGCGTATTATCTGCCGTTATAGTACCATCTTGGTCAATAAACCAATCCGCATTAATATTGCCATTATATTCGATAGTATCGTATAATATTCTATCGCTAACTCCAACTTGTGTTCCCCATGTAACTACCATAGGGTCTAAAAATAAGTAAATTTTTTTATAAGGCATAATTGAATCCTTCAAAGTCTGTTAATAATAAATTTGGTTCAAAAGCTATTTCAAATGGGTCTAAATAATAATCATAATTAAATCCTTTGAAGTCAGTAGAAAGAGATAGCGAATCGTAATCTATAAAAGGATAAGACGAATAGGCATATACAATATTAGAAACTCTATTTGAATCAGGGTCTATACAATATAATTCAAAATTAGTTCCGTATATCATCATAGGTATTTTATAGATATTTGAACCTATATTTTCATAATTTATTTGTTCAAATACACCTTGATTGTTCCAATAAAAAATAGGAGTTGATATTTCTGTCTGCAAATAAGTATATGTTCGTTCTTTATAAAACGATTTTATACTTTCTCCAGTAGAATGATATTGTTCAAATACAATTGCATTGCTACCATTAAACCTATTAGCATATAAAGAAACAGCACTAACAGATGATACAAACTCAGGAGTAAAAGTAAAGTTAGCAATAGGATTTAAGCCTGCTACTTTTCTTTTAAATAATATTTGCGTTCTCAATAAGCTTGCATCAAAATCGTCTAAAATAGGTAGCAGATTAAAAAATGCTTCTGTCGCTTCTTCATTAAATAATTGAGAAGGTCTTCCCAGATCAACTATGCTAACTACCTGTCCATCTATTGTAAAGTCGTAAGTTGATGCAGATGTATTTATATAGGTTATTTTAAGACCAATTGTAGCTTTTTCAGCAGGAATGTTAGTAAGTCTGGTTTGAAATGTATCTGGTTCACCCTCTATTGCAACTCCAGTATAAAACCAAGCTCTACTTGAATAAACTACTTTAACTTTCATAACGTCAAAGAAATACTGTTTACCAAACCAGTCTTCTATAAGCAAGCGAATAAATAAATCTTTATTGTAATTATAATTGGATGGATTAAAAAACTGACGAATAGTTAAAGAACTTACAGCTGAAATATCTTTATCTGACGTATAAGGTTGATTTAAGTCAATAGCTTCAAACCACCCAATAGAAAAATTAAAATCATTTATAATATCTATCCAATCAGTATTATTTAAACTGTATTGAAATTTTACTATTGAAGCATGGTTTGTTCTTGCTCCAAAATCATAAGTTACAGTTGCCGATAATTCTATTCCATACCCTTCTGTAATAACAAGAGTTTCGCCTGATGGAATATCTTGAAATCCAGAACCAGACAATGTTCCATCAGATTGTTTAAATCCGTTTTCAATAGCATGAATCCCTGAAACGAATTCTTTATATCGAAAAGAAAGACTTAAGACTTTAGGTTCAGGCTGTTTTATGTAAACAAAGTCATTCATTAGGCATCAATGGATATAGATAACATTCTTGAATTAGTTGATACTTCTGATATTACCAAAGAAAAATAGTCATTAACATTTATAGTTAAAGTATTAAGACTGTCAGTAAATTCTACTATTCCAATAGAAGCAGGAAAGTGTGTTCCTAAAGCAGGCTTAGAACTGTGTTCTATAAAAGTATTACTATCATGTGTAAAATATCTAGTAACATTATTACGAATTCTTTTAAAGTAAAACTTACAAGTTCCTGCTGAAAGCTTAAACGCAATTTTTTTTACAGAAAAAGATTCATAAGCTTTAAGCGTTAATGGAATTTCTTCTAATACAGGAAGCGAAATTGTGATATTTTTATCAGGAGTAGCTACTTGTACATTACCAACTTGACCATTTACACTTGTTACCAAGTCAGTATTATCAACTTTTTCCCATGCAGTACCTGTAGATAATAACCAATCTCCTACTTGAAATACTTTACCTGCGAAAGTAGTTCCGTTTACAGCTACTGTATTTACTATAAAGTAAATATCTTGAGCATCTTCAAAGCCAATAAATCCAACTGCATTATCTGTTGCAATATCTAGCAATTCATTAGTTCCAGATACATAAGGTTTTCCAGTATTTGATAGTAATTTACCTGCTCCATTTGAAGTTAGATTTATTGAATTAACTGTTAAGTCAACCATACCTCCAAATACAAGCTGTCCTAATATAAAATCAGGTAATCTTGATAACGGAATCTTGCCACCTGTATCTAAATCAGCAATTCCTTTTACAAGTCCTACACTTGGAACACCAATTTGAGATTTATCAGCTTTCACAGATTGTAAATCAGTTATATTGTCTTCAATTGGCTCAAATTTGCTAGATAATAATGATTCATTATAACTTTCAATTGAAGCATCTACCCTAGCTTTAACATGAGAAGTTGTTGCTATTTGTGTCGACTCTATATTAGCAGATGCTGTTGGAGCTGTTGGAGTTCCTGTAAGAGCAGGAGAAGCTAATGGTGCTTTTAATGCTAAAGATGCATCTAAATTTGCGCTAGTAGGTAAACCATTTAATTTAGTTTTATCGCTACTTGACATTAACCCAGCTTTTGATATAGTAGCAGAAAGAAATGTAGCATCATCACCCGTACTAGATTGTAGCAAAAGTGTATCAGTATTATTCATTATAGAAGGAATCGACAAGTGTGTCGGAACATTCGCCTGAGCATTACTTTCTACTGAATCAAGTTTGGTTTTTTGACTTTCGCTAACATACTTATTAATTCCTTCAATAATTTGATCAGTATTAGGTTTATTCTGAATAATAGACCAATCTACTTCTTCTAATCCACCACCACCTAGACCTTCTGTCCATGCAGTTCCATTCCAAGAATGTACTTGACCAGTTAATCTATTAACATGGAACGCAACATTAAATGGAGAATCTCCAACAGGGTCTTCGTCACTAACTGTAGCGTGGGCTTTGTCTCCCCAATATTTAAGAATCCAATTGAGTAAATCGTCTGCTGAAGCTGCCATTATACTGTTTCCTCTATCGTTAATCTCATTGTTGTTCCGTTTTGATAATTAAACTGAGAAATCTTAGGAGACAGTTCAATCTCATTGTTAGTGTTTGCTGCAAGAGTAGAATTTAACTTAAACTCTTTTGGTTCTGGTAAAGCTGGTAATGCAGGGAAGGAGTCTAATCTTGTAAAATTACCTAATGAAAGAGGTTCTGCTGAATTTACAACTCCAGACATTGTAAACTTTGTCATGTCAAAAACATTATGACCTATAAACTTTTTAAGACCATCTGTAGTTGAATTTATTACAAGTTGCTTAGAAGCAAACCCTTGTATTTTAAATGATTTTACTAATCTATTTGCTAAATTTAAATTGAAAGCTTTTCCAGATAAACTAACTCCACTTATTTGCATTGAGAGTATAGCATCTGAGTTTCCTGATGCTGTATTAGGTGTCAAACTAACTGATTTAGTTTGCGTGTAATTAGTATTTATAGCAGCAACTAATCCATAATTAGCAGATGCTACTTCTACTACATTAATCTTTAATTTCTGATTAAATGAAAGTGTTATGTTAGTAGTTGTTCCAAGTCTAGCAACATCAATATTATTACTAGCTAATGCTGGTACTAAGTCTGCTATGGCTATGCAAAGATTAATAAACTTCTCAGAACCGTTTTCTTGATTGATTGCAAATAATGTAAGATTATTAACAGAATCATTAAACAGTAATGGGTCTCCTTGCTCAGGCTGAGATTTTTGTATCAACCATTCATCATTATTAGAATCCCAAATTGCAGATTCTAATTGAAATAAACCACCTATTGCTAATGGAACTCCTTTATAATGAGTAGCATTTAGATTGCTTCCCATAGTAACAGATGCTTCCTCATAATCTTTTAATGCACTAAAGTTTGATAAATAGTGTATAGTAGGACTACTGAATGAAACAGACTGGTTTATATATTGCACATTTGAACTAGATGCCATTTCACTTGTAGTTCCTTCAGCATCTACAACCTGAGAAGAAATTCCTATTAAACGAGTTAGATTATCAAGATGAGTTTTTGCTATTACTTCAAATACATATACAGTTGTAGGTGCAATGTTATTTATTGTGAATCCATTAGATAATCCAGAATTTGCTACTATAAGCTTAGTGAATGGCTTATCTGCAATTACCGTTACATTTACTTTATCGTTAGCTTTTAATTTTGTCTGTTTTTGACCTGCTGTAAATCCATATCCACTAGGAAGCAATGGAAGGTCGCCTATAGTAACACTTGTGATAACTGGAGGAACAAGCGTTTGAGCAGCTACAGTATATGTTTGCCCTCCGTATATAAATGAAACAGAACCACTAGTATTTTCTAAATTAACATTAACTTTCATTGAAATTGTAGAACCAACTTTTTGAAGTTCTGTGTATTCTAAATCCCATACAGCTATAGTTTCAAGAACTCCATCTACAACAATAGCATCATATGGAATAAACTGAGGGTCTCCTAAATATCCTGAAGAATTCCTATCCCATTCAATCGAAACGTTCACATTGGTAGTGTTTGTAGAAAAAGAAGTTACAGTTTTAAATACTGGATTACCAGGAAGTATTGCTTCGCTTTCAGGATAATTCTGATAAGTAGGCACTACATTTCCGCCCACACTCGCTGCTTCTATGCTTGTTATAAACAACTCTGGAATATAAGAACTTCCTCCAGCGCCAGATGTTTTTTCAACAAGATTAACATCTAAAACACCGTCTTTATACCAATATTCTTTTAATCCATCAGGAGTAGTAACAAATACTGTCATACCTACATAACGAAGAGCAAGTACTATTGTAGCATTTACTTCTGCAACATCATTATATGGTCTCCATGTACTTCCTGTTTTAATACCTTTGTATTCATCAACAGGAACTGGATTTACAAGCTTTAAACCGTAAGATAATTGTAATGACATAATCTATTTATTTCCTATTGTTATTTGGTGACGCTGAGATGTTCCATAAGGATTTGCAATGGTCATTTTGTACACATCGTAACTTGTAGCATTCCCACCAGCATCAGGAATAGAAACCCCTTCTTGAAGTCCAGCTTCGTAATCCGCTAATACTGATGCACCTAATGCATCTAGGTTAACAGCAGCTGTTATTTTCTTTGTTGATGGAACAGCTACATAAAAATCTTTATTAACAGTACCTGTATTTAAAGTTATACTTGTTACATTCTCAAATACAGGATTTGGTAATGCTCTAATATCAGCATCTGTAATTGTACTACCTGTATGTGAGCCAAAGAAAATTCTATATAAAAATGACCTGCTATATCCCAATAGGGTTACTATTCTTTCTAAACCATTTGTGTCAATATCCTTTATGACATATTTAACAGCAATGGATTTTTTAGCTGCAAATGCGAGATCTGCTGACACTGTATTAGCACTAAATGTAGGTACATTCCCATTTAACAGAAGTGTAGTTCCAGAAGTAAATGCACCATTTGTTTCAATTACCTTAGAGACTGTTTTTAACAATGTTCCTGAATTACCAACTGATATAACATTAGTAAAATCAGGTATAGGCGTTCCAACTTCAACAATTCCAAGAGCGCTTACATAACCAGTTAAAGATGGTGCTACATACGGTAAAAACTCTTTTGTAAAATTATTTGTACCTGTCGCTCCTGTTGAATCTGTAACAATTACTCTGAAGTTTATATGCTGATTGCTAGTGTTATTTTCTCCAACTTCATTAGCATATTGAAAACTATATGATGTGCTTGAGTTTAAAACTATCTGATTTTGATTTAAAACAGGTACAAAATCTACATCATTCTGATCTGCCCTCTTCCATAACAAGTAAATAGATTCTAAAGTAGCACCCTCATTGTTTACAAATGGGTATAAGCTAACACTAAATGTAGGATTCGCATTGAGATATGGTAATCCACCTGGAGATGTAATTCCTATAGTTGGTGCAACAGAAGGAAATAATAATTTATTCATTGCATCTTCAAAATCTAACCCATCAGCAGGAGTAGCAGGAGCACTATTGCTAAATCCTCCAACAGAAAAAGGTGGAGTTTTTGTATTAATCCAAACAGGAGCAACACCACCTGTTTCATTTAAACTAGCAATGATTGCTTCTGCTTCAATTCTTAATTGTTCTATTAAAGCTGTTGTTGCTTGTAGAGAATCTACTGATATTGCTTTTTTTGTATCTGACATAATTATTTTAATGAAAAGTCAAAGGTTTTAAATGTATGAGAAACACCTTTAAAAGAAATAATAGCTGTTCCAAAATCACTCATGTCATAAAGTGTATTATCAGAATACACATCTAATTCATCATCAGTAGATGTTACTCGTTTTACAAATACACCTTCAAGCGGTTCGTCTTGGTCAAAAGCAAATAAGTAGTCAGCTAAAAATACAGGAGGAAGCGGTTTGTGCTTCTTCGCTTCATCCTTGTAAATCTGGAAAACATTAGTACGATTTTTACTTATAGCCATATTAATGCAAACTTGGAGGTTTAAGACCATTTTCAATTATTATCATGTATTGACTCTGTTCTCGTTCTAATAGCTTGCCTGAACTTTCATCATATACATAAGCCATTAATAAAAACACTCCACCTTTTTTATTTGCTCTTTCAAGCAATAAGGGAATTTCAATAGTAGATGATAACGAAGACTCAGGAGTTAAAGGAGAAACAAGTCTTCCTGAATCTGGAGTTGCTGCTTCTTCTACAAGAATTTCATTCCAATGTTGAATTGTTAGATCGTTTTCATCAGGAGTAATCAATTCACCTGTATCAACATTGCGAACTAAAAAACGATACCCTAATGGATAATCCAATATAGACTCAGGATTAAAGCTAAACACAAATTGGGTATCTAATACATCAGGAAATAATGGTTTGTTTGACATAATCTTACTTTCTTATCCTATGCATGTAGCGTGGTTCGTTTGTTGTTAAAGATGTATTTAATTTTAAATAATTAACTATAGTAATCAATGTATTACTTTCTTCTGTAGTTAAAACAGTAGAACGCATTTTTAACATCGTCAATAAACTACTTAGTAAAGAACCAGATAGTATTGATGATAAACAAACTAAAAAGTATTTTTGAAAATTAGCGATAGTCATAGTTCTAATATATGAAATAGTATATTTTAATACTAATGTTGATGATTGAGATTAGATAAAGTTACAGTTTTAACATATTCTTGAACATTATTAATATACTCTTGAATACCATCATCTTCACTTATATATGAGAAATCTAATGGATTATCATTTTTAGGTATTAATCTTACCCATGAATCAAATAGCTTTCTATATTCTTCATTATCAGGTAATTTAATTTTAACTCTAGCTTGACTACAATATTTTAACCATCGTTGTTCTATTTCAAACACATTTATACCAGCAGGATGATTCCAACCTGTCATAGCTAATTTATATTGTATAAACCAAGTTAATGCTTCTTTAACAGTAACATGATCTGGAACAAAAGGATAACCTTCACTATCAACAGGATAACCTTTATATAATACTAAAACAAAACCTTCACTAAAACTTGTTTTTAAGTAACTAGGTTCTACTTTATAAAATTCATTGATACCATTAAAATCTTCTATTCTATTAATTAGTTTTAAATGAGCAGAACGAGAATAATCTGAACTTTCATTTTTTAATACTAAATTGTATTCATATTCTTCTGTTTCAGCTGTAGCAATAGGATTATAATAACAAAATTCTATTTGAGAAATATCTTCAGGAAGTCTAGCAGAATAATTACTAATCTTTAAAATACGTTTCTTATCTATCAATCTTGGAGTAATACCAATATGATCTAATGCTTCAGCCATCCACTCTATAGCATCTCCTTCTAAAGATATAGAAGCTTTAGTATCTCTAAAGAATTTAGATATGATTTGCTTTGAACTTATATTTTGGTATATCATGTAAATATTTGATTTTAGATAATTTTAAAGGGTCTTTTCTTAATTTAGCTAATAAAGGTTTTAATATCTTTTCTGAAATAACAAAATTAAAATACTTTTTATTTTGTACAATACAATAAATCTTAAACCAATATAAAGCTAAATAATAATCATCAGTATAATATACGATATAATTCTCACCATCTGGATTATCTTTACTCTTTATTGTTTTACCTTCTTTTAGTAATTGTTTTTTTAATAAGTTTGTTTCATACCAATTAACAACATTTTTACTAAAATCTCTTCTTATTTTAACTAATTGAAGACTAGATAATCTACTTCCTAAATTAAATTCTTTTCCTTCAGCTAAATGTTCTGAAACACGTTTATTAAATGCAAACAATATAGTAGAAAATAACTTTCTATTTACTTTACCACCTTTAGATTTATAGTAATCATAAATATCTTTTACATCGTATCTATTGTTTGTCATCGTTAATTACCTTATCTGAAGGAATTTGTTGTTGAACACTATAACGTTGAATTAATTGTTCTATCATTTGATCTGCCATATCTCTTGAACAAGGATAATCTGTTTCTACATATCCTTCAATTAAATGTGGATTTTCAAATATAGCTCTTACGGTTAAAGGGGAGGGTGGAGATGCGATTAGGTTTTGTTCATTTATTGAAACAGGAAGTTTATCTATTAGTTTTTGAGTAAGATTAGCTTCATCTGATTTAGGATGAATTACATAAATATAATCATTTATGATAGATGCTCTAATGTTTTTACCTGTCCATTTATCATGTGCTACATAAGGTAAACGTTCAATAGGTATTAAATCTATTGCTTTATGACCATATCCTATAAAAGTTAATTCAGATCTATTTTTAACTCTTATTCTTGAAGGAATAGGATTAGTTGAACGATATACAATAGATTCTTGATTAATAGCTATATCATTAACAAAATAATTTATTCCTTCTTGTGTTGTATCTTCTACTAAAGAAATAGATAATTGTTGTTCGTATTCTTGAGGTCTCCAATCAGATTCTAACCATCTTCTAATTAACAATGCTCTTAAATTATATATGTCGAACTCTATTTGACGAAAAGATATAAACTCATTGTTATTCCCTCTCCCCCCAACAACATGGTTGTATATTCTATAAGTAATTTCTTTTAATGATACCATAGGTCTAATATAAAAAAAAGGATAGTTACTTTCATAACTATCCTTTTATTATTTTTAATAGATTACTAATTATAATCCAAACATTGTTTTAAACCATGTTAAAGTACTATTGGTTGTAGTAGCATATAATAAAGATTTAGCAGCAGTAGCAGAAGCAGGATATGCTAATATTAATACATGACCTTTATTTTGAGATAGTACGTTTTCACTATTGTTGTTTTTAACAGTAATGAATACTAAATCATAACCTACAGAAGGAGTAAGATCTAAAGTAACTGAATTAAATTCATATACTTTAGGAGTTTGAGGAAAATAAGTACGACTTAAATATCCTAATCCAGCAGCTTCTTCTTGTAAAGCTTTAATATGAGCAGGAGTACCAGTACCAGAAGTAGGAGTAGCTGTAGCACCAATATTTACACCAGTAATATTATTACCGTCTTGATCTGTTACAACAGTATAAAAAGAAACACCTTCTTCTTTAGTCTCAAGAACTAATGTATCTCCTGTACCACTAGTTACAACAAAAGAACTAGAATTAGCTAATATAGCAGCTCTTAAAGCACTACAAGTAAGAGTAACACTTGATTTTGTAGGAACTGTATAAGTTTTAAACTCATCAGGAGTATAATTTTTATCTACACGAACTAGTTTAAGATTTACAGAAGTAATTGCTCCACCATTATTAGGTAAACCACTTATAGTAGTTTTTTGTTTAACAGCAGCTTTGTATAAAGCTAATTGTACATCTAATACATCACCAGGATATATTAATTTAGATTTACGAATTTCATTTACATCGTCTGTATTTTGACAAATATAAAAGGGTTTTGAAATTTTAGAATTTGCAATAGGAATATTAAGGTTATCTATTCCTATAAAAGATACAGCATCTTTTGCAAAACTAGCATGAGTTGTTAAAACTCCATCGTTAGATACGAAAATAGGATTGCTATTATCAGTATTTAAAGCTGCTAATCTATGAATGAAAAATTGTCTTTCCATGATGTTTTATAAATTAAATTTAAGTTGAGAGTTCTTGGAATTTACCTTCTGGACCAAAACGGTCTTTAATAGATAAAATTCGTTTTATTGTTTGGTCAACAATAGTTTCATGCGCAGTTATATATAAATCACAATCTACTTGATGAGTTATACTAACTTTTGCAGGTTCTTTAATATACGTTAAATATACATTATTTATATCAAATGTATTATTAGTATATATATGAAATTTTTTATTAGCAATTGTAAATAAAGGTTCTTCTATAGAAGTTGTATTTAAAGGATCATCTAACATTCTATATATACTATCTTGTTTAACTCTTTTACAAAATACTTTATCTGTTATTTCTCTATTATTAAGTGTATAAACAATATCTACTAATAAAGATATAGGTAAATAGTAATCAATAGGATAAGAAATAATGCGTGTTTTAAATTCTTTAATATTTTCTACAGGAGGATTTATTAAACCATTAATTGTTTCTTCTTTAATTAATGATTGAATATCTTGAGTAGCTTTATGATTAAATTCAAATCCATTAGAAGTAAATGTAAAGTGAGATAATACAAATTCTCTAATAACATGATTTAGATGTAAATCTATTTCTTCTTGTTGTAAATCATAATCTATATGAGAAGCAAGGCGCTGAACACCTTGCGTTATCTCAATATGCATTTCATCAATAGTCATTATTAATTAACTTCTAATTCAAGTTCTTTTTTTAAACTATCTAATTTCTCTACTTTTTCAGAACGAGGAGTAGGTACACTTTTTTTTGCTTCTTGTAATTTAGAACGCATTTGATTTACTGTACCACTATTTTGTTTACTTTGAATAAACAAAATCATTTCATCATCATTTTCTGCTAAAGGAGAAGGATTACTTTCATAATAATATGCATTAGCTACTTGTCTAATAATATTATATTGAACTAATTCACGAATCATTCCTAATAAAGGAGTTTTAGGATCATTTAGTGCTTTTAAAAACTTAATAGGATCTGTTTCTACAATATTATATAATGCTACTTTTTTAGCATTATCATTCATAATATCTGGATTCATAGCTGTTAATTGACGAACCACAGCATTTAATTGTGATTTTTTATCTGTCAACAATTCATTATAAGCAAGATTGGCTCTTGTTTTAATAACAATCTCATCTTGTTTACGATTAATTTCTTCATATTGATCTGTTAGATAAAAAGAATAATCAGTAGATATTTTAGATTCTTTTTCATTTTTAGCTACTTTATAATGTCCTTGTGCATAACGATATTTTAACCAATCAGTAATATTAATTGGACCTTTATCATCTAATGCTATCTCTAAATCTAATCCACCATTGGAAACAGAAATAGTAAATGATTTCCAATAATTTTCAATTTTAAGACGTAATTGTTTATCAGTATCATCTAATCCTAAGAAAGGAATTAAAATATTCTTTTCTTCATCATCAGTTAAAGGATTATAGATTCGAGTAGTACCTTTTAAGAAATAAGAACCTAATCGTTGAGACTGAGTATCAGTAACTAATTTAGGTAAATGTGTAGGTTTTGAAGTAATGTTTAATGTTACTTTTTGCATAATATTTTTCTTCTCTTTGTTTTTAAAAACGGACAGAGAGCCAAAGAGAAGAATATCTAATCTTTGACCCCCCATCCAATTACTTATTCAGCGTCACAACGTAAATCAATAGAAGTATCAAAGCGTTTTAAGCAGATACCACCAGTACGTAAGTAGTGAACACTCATACCATCAATGTCAGAAGCACGCAATAAAGCAGTAGGATCTCCAAAACCTTTAGGTACTTCAGAACCAGCTACAGCCCAACGTTTCATTTCACGACCTTTTTCATTGATAGCTTGTACATTGTTTTCACCATCGTAATTAGAGTTATCAACAAAAGTCATTCTATGAGATTCAATAGAGAATCCTGTAACAGGATGTTTTCTTGAAGCTTGAGCAACAGCACTATGGTCATATTGTGGATTATAAACTACATTAAGAACGTGTCCATCAACGTGACGATATTGTGTAAAATAACGACCTAGAGATAACTCTTGACCATTAGAATTAACAAATACAGCATCATTGAATTTAGCAAATTCATTAGCATTAATGTAATTTTTCATTGCATCATCAAAATCTCTACGACCACCAGTACCTGTATATACAGTAAGAACTTTATTTTGACAATCTGTCATAGTGTAATAAATATCACCAATCAAGTTTTTCAATTTTTGTTCTGTAAGAACAGAGAAAGTATCTTTGTGTATAATTTGTTCTAATAAACCAGGGCCAATAATAACAGGTTGACCATTTTCATCTAACATAGTAGGTTGACCAGCTTCAGTATAAGACTGTTTACCATACCACATTAAGTTTTCCCATTCTTCTAACCATTGTAACATATATTGGTATTCTTCCCAATCCATCCACATATTTGTTTTCTTTCCACCTTTTACAGTAAATTGAAAATCAGCTACCATATTTTTAGTACGACCAGCCATTTGATACGATTTACGAATAGTAGATAACTTATGACGTACCATTCCAGGAGATTGCGAGTTAGATTTATTTCCACGAGAGAAATCAGTTCCAACAGGAGCAAACAATTGACCTAATTGTACACCTTCAGTTAAATCAGAAACAGGAATAGATTCAGCAGGATTATTTCCAGCAATTTGTCCAGTATATTGATAACCACCTTGAACAGGAACTGGATCACTCATTACACGAAATTGACGTTGAGAACGAGTAGATACCATATAATCTTTAATCAACCAACGGTCTTTCATTACAAAAGTGAAGGGTTGATAACCAGCACCTAATGCATCACTAGCTGTAACAGCTACTGTAGATGTACGTCTGTGATGTACCATTACACGATATTCGTATTCGTTACCTGTAATTCCTTTTACGTTTTTCATTCCTTCTGTCATATAAGTCAGAGGAAAACGTTTGTCCATAGAACCAGCTAAATGAATAATAGCAGGAGTCAATACATCAGGTCTTATAGCCAATGCTTGAGCAACACTATTACTAGTCGTCATTTGCTGGTCATTAAATATTTGTTTTATGATTTGCATGGTGTTTTATTTTAAGAGGTTAAGTTCTTTATTTACTTTATTTAGTAAAATCAAAATCTTCAAGCTCTAAATTCTCAATAGAAGTATGTCTTCCACCAGCAACATTATTTGTTGTTTTAGCGGAACGTATTCTATCTCTAAGTGATTTAGAAACTTGAGTATCAGCAGCTTGTTTGATAACCCCATCTAATTTTAATCCTCTTTTTACTAATAAACCAATCATCATAATTTGTTCAGGAGTAAGTGTTTGAGAATCTTTTAGATATTGAGTTTTACCTTCATTATCTGCTTTAAACATATAATCCATTAATTCTGTTTTTTCAGTTTTAGATAACGGAATACCATTAACTACACCTTTATTAACTATTTCAGTTACAGAACTATAGAATTGTTGTTCATTTTCTTTTTGCTTATCAGCATATTCTTTTTGACTATTAATTAACTCTTTATGTTTATTTTCATTTAGAGTAACTAATTCTTGTTTAGATTCTTTTGCTTGTTCAAATAACAAATCAGAGTTTTCTAACATTGTTATTTGTTTTTCAATCATAGAATCATTAAATCCTTTTTCTTTATAAAATTGACGTACTACTTGTCTTTGTGTAGCAATATCAGTTTCACTTAATTCAACAGATTTAATATCAGCAACATTATTTAAACTTTTAAAGAATACATCTGGATCACCATTATAGTTATCAACAAATGTAGCAAATTCTTTAATACGTTCATTCTTAGATAATAAAGATTCAAATTGACTCTTAGCTTTTTTAGTAGCTATTAAATCAGCAGCAGTAATAATACCTTCTTCATCATCTTTTAATAATGATAATTCACTATCATCAAAATCTAATCCTGATTTCTCAAGAATAGATAAATAAATAGGGTCTTCTTCTTTATCGTTATCTACCTTTTCAGGGGCAGGAGGTAAAGGATTGTTTGTTGTTGTAGAAGATTCATCTATAGTAAAATCTCCTGAGACTTCTTTTTCAAGAGGTTTTTCAGTAGAATCTACTATGGGCAGTCCTTCAAAACTTTCTATTTCAAATTCAAATGGCATATAATTTTTACTTCTCTTTTAATAAATTACAGTTTAATTGTTTTTATTGTCAACAACAGTATTATACTATTTAACAAGTATAATAACTATCATTCCTTCTTGTTGATTTTATCTCGTTCAATATCTTCTTTTTCTTTATTGTTACGGATTTTTTCTTCAAGTTCTTTGTATTTCAAATCAATTTCTAGTTTTTTGATTTGTAGTTCTTCTTCTTTATACGGATCTAAAGGAGTATCTAACTTTTTATATTCTAAAGCTAGTTTTTCTTCTTCAATATGTCTTTGTTCTTCTAAAGCTTTTTGCTGTGCTTGTTGCTCTTGACGTGCAGTTTCTTGTGCTTGTTTTTCAGATTCTTTTACTTTATCTAATAAAGAACTAAAACTTGTTGCTCTCATAGTTTCTGCTACAGTAGATAAAGCAACTCCATTCTGTACCATTGCTTGAGTAAGTGATTGTATATTTTGTAAGTTTTCTTGGTCTTTTAAATTGTTAGATACAAATATACCATACACAGATTCCATGTGTTTTTGTCCATCAATAGTTATATAAGCATAAGAACCATCTGATCTTACATACATAGCTTGTTTACCATCTAAATAAGCATATTTAGACATATCTAATAATGCTTGTAAATCACGTCTTTCAAATTGAGCAAACATTCTAAACCATTCTTCAGTAATATGAGAAGATTGAATAACAGCTCTCTCACTTACACCCTTCCCCTCATACGGTCCTATTTCACCTTTACGTTGAGGAGATACACCAGATAAAGATTCCCATTGACTTAAAATAAATCGAATCAATTCTATATAAGTAACTAATGTTTTATTGGTTAAATCTAATAATTGATTTAAAGAATTACCAGCTTTAACTCCTTCTTGATTCAAATCTACAAAACCGATACCAGTCTTATCTATCCAGTAGAACCAATCTTTCATATCCATTCCATCAGGAATTAGATTTATATCAAATAATGCTATAACATCTTTAGCTTTAGCAACAGATAATTCCAATCTATACATATAAGCATTATATAAAATCTGATAAGTAATACCATCAGAAACAAACGATTGTATTTTATCTGTTGTAGGATTATATACTCTACCATTTATAGGTAACTTACATCCACCAACTCCAACTAAAGAACGTTCATAAGGATATACTCTACCACGAAGCATATATAAATGATCTATCATAACTACTTCTCTTACTTCATTTTGATATTCCCATTCAACAGATTCATTTTCTTGTAACTTATAACCTTGTTCTACTTCTTTAATTTGTGGCATACCTATTTCATCAAAATAAGTAACATAACCTACTTGTTTAATAGATTTCCAATATACTTTTACTTCTTCCAATAAACTTAATGCTTGTTGTACATTAGCAGAACTAGAAGAATACAATGTATAAGCAGAACCTTTACCTGAAGGATTTTGTAAGTAATCAATAAACTCTTTTTTATTTTCTAGTTTAGCTATTTCTTCTGAATAACGAGATAACACATCACTAGATGTAACATAAGTACGAACAATTTGCCAACCAGCATCTTCAATAAACTTTAAATTCTCACTGCGTTCATAATCTACATGATAAGGTTGAATATCCTCATAAATAATTCTATCCTTAATAACATCTTTATAAGATACACATCTACCATAGATTAACCATTGTTTAAATAAATCTTGAAACTTATCATACAATTCTAAATCATACTTTATATAACTTAATATCTCATCACCATGTTTAGCACGTTCATCTTTATAAGATAAATTAAATTGTTGCATAAATTCATCCATTGGTGGTAACTCTCTGGATTCTTGCTCAGTCTCTTCTCCTAATTTATTTAACTCATTAATAAACTGTTGATATAAGTATCCTCTTACAACTTGTAATTGAGCATCTTCTTTTTTATTTACTACATCAGGATTAGCTACTATAACCGTATCATTTAATGCACGTTTAGCTTTCTCACCAATTAAAATATTAACAATAGGCTTAATAATATTATGATTTCTTACTTCAGCAGTAAGATTTTCCATCTTAATACCAAATGGTTTTAACAAGTTGTTATAATCACTTTGTATTAAATCACCTTCATAATACTGTTTCAATTTTAATAATGCATCATATTCACTATTGTAATTATTAAAATTAGACATAGATAAAATAGCATCATAAGTAGTCTTGTGAAATACTTCATCTTTTTTAGATGCTGGAATGGATTGATCAGGTAGTTGTTGCATAACCTACACTTTTTAAAAATTCTATACGTTTATTTCTTTTGCCTGAAGTTACGGGTTTTGTTTCAATTTCTTTCTTATAAAACATACCTATAATTAAAGCAGAAATTCTATCAAAGTTACCTTTATCATTATACTTATACAACTCTCTTAATAGAGGAATATCATAAATAAACTGATAGCGATAATATTCTTTTCCTTCTTTAACAGAAACAACTTCCATTAACCAATCTCGTAAATATAATAAACCTTGTTTCTTACGTTCACCTGTCATGTGACATCCCCAATTACGTTGAACAGAAGATTGTAACTCCTTTTTATATTCAAATTGAAATTCTTCTTGTAACATATTCAATTTCTTTTTACGTCTAGCAAAACCTATTACATCACCTCTATCATTCTCAAATCCTATCTTAGAATTATAAAATTCAGCCATCATAAATAACTGTTCATTATAATAATCTTGACTCTTTGGTCTGCCTACCCAACCACAAATAGGTAATTCATTAAATGTATGTGATATATTATTAGTACGTTTAATTACATAAGCAGCTCCTAAAGATGTTTTATCAGAAGCATCTTCTAAAGCATACGGGTCATGTATTGTATAATACATATCATTAGGAACAACATCATTAACCAAATGTGGTAATTCTAACACAGCAATACAACCATCAATTGTATCATCTGGAGAATGTGGAAATTTATCTATAAAATATTCTTGTCCATTAGGATCATGTACAAACTTAATAACTCCATCTACTCGTTCAAAATGACCATAGGTATATAAATTATTCAAGTGATGTGCTTTAACATAACTTTCTTGACTCTTTAATTCTTTAATAGGCATAATAGAATTAAAGGTTTGCATTAATGCTTCAGAAAGAGTAAGAGGATTCTCAGCTATATATTGATCATACGCTTCACGTTTACCATTCTTCTTCTTTTCTCTTTCTCTATTTTCATGTTCAGTAGCTTCTAATCTATTAGAATTACCATGTCTATCTTGATACATTTCCATGTTACAAGAAACAGGCATAAATACAGAACAATATGTACCACTTAATTCTTCATCCCATTCGTTAAGAAGAGGTAAACAATTATATGCTTCAGGATTATAACTTAATTCTTCTAATCCTTCAATATCATCACTTTTAGAACCACCTGTACCAAAAGCAATCATTTGTCCAGATACATAACCACCTTGTTCTACAGATGGTCTAGTTACTTCCCAACTCTTAATTAAATTTCTAAATTTACCAGCTTCTTCAAAGAAAATTAATTCATCACGTTTACCACGACCTTTATCAGGATTATTATGAAAAGACAATCCAATCACTTCATTTAATAATCCATGCTCATCATAAATACCAGTAATAGGATTCTTCTCAGAAAATCCTGCTTTCTTATGAAGAGATTGATCTACAATAAAAGGTTGAGCAAATGCAGTATGCTTATTAATAAAATTAATATTAGCCCATGTTTTATCTAATAATGCATCACCAACTAAATACTCTTCATCAATAGCAAATGCATAATTAATACTTTTTTTACCAAGATGATAATTACGAGATAACATTGAACCACCTTTATATGAATAACCTCTACCTCTTGTTTTAGTTAAACTTAAATGATGTCCACCATCCAAATAATCTGGATGTATTCTATACATTAAATTCAATTTATCTAATTCTTGTGGAGATATACCATTTCTAGCAATATCAATTAACCAAAACCAATTATAATCGCCATCCCAAAATGCAGGAAAATCTTGAATTTTATCTACTTTCTTAGCTCTACTCTTAGTAATAATAATATTTTCAGGTATTCTAAGAATTTGACAATAATTTAAATACCAATAATGATAACCTGTAATTTTAACATCACCTACTTGATACCCATTAATAGACCTTTTCTTTTCTTCATCCCAAAAATCATAATAGTCTTTAGTACCTATAGGTGCTTCACAATAATAACCTTTTTTTAAAAATCGTAATGCAGATTCTCTAAAATAATCAGTATTAACAAACATACATTATGAATTATATTTTGTTTTAGATACACCACCTCTAGTAGAACCACTTTTACTCATTGATTTAACTTGTTTTTCTAACTCCATAATATTATTACTTACATTACCTAAATCTTTAAGAGAACCTGTAACCATATTAGGAGTGTAAACTAATTTACCTTTATCATCTTTATCATTAAAATCTAATGTTTCATAAAAAGAAGCTAATTTATAAATAGCAGCTTTAGCAGATATAAACAATCTAACTAAATCGCTTTGAGTCATCTCTACATATTTAGCAATACCTTCTTTAATAACATCATCTTCTTTCCAATCATCAGCTAAATCAAGAGTCTTTTTAAGTGTTATTTCTCTATCATGTTGAGGGAGAGGGAGATAGGGTGAGGAATAATCACTTGATAGAAATATATACATCAATTCTTTCTTAGCTAATTGCTTATTTCTACCTTGAGAATCTCCAGGTGAACCTTTATCTCTCCTTATAATAGTACGAAAAGGTTCTACTTCTATAGCTAATGGAGAAGGACTAACTGTTAATTTATCTAAATCTACTTCTAATAATTCCATATATATTTAAAATAAAAGAATCACATTGCTGTGATTCTTATTTATTTAATCTAAATGATTATAAATTTCATAAGTTAAAAATCCAACTAAATGAGAATACACTTCATCTGTAACATCAATTAATAAAGGAACTTCTATTCGATTACAAATAAAAATAACAGCGTGCATTATTTCATGTTGTAAACAGCGATAATCAGAAAGAGTAGTTGGAACCACTCTCATTCTAATTAAAATAATACCATTACCAAAGTCAACACATCTTCCTTCAACACCTAAATTCATTTTAATAGAATTTAAGTCATTTTCAGTCAATTCTTTATTCATTGTAGATAATTCATCTATTACTTCTTCATCAGTTTGATTAAATGAAAAAGCAACAATTGAAGGAAATATATTAATTGGAATTTTAACAAACATATTTTACTATTACAAACTTTATGTTCATACATTTAATTAATAATTAAACTTGATTGTCTAGCTGAATTAGCTAAACGCATTGTTTCCATACGTTTTAACAATTCATCATATTCTACATTAGAATCAAATGTTGCTACAACAGCAGAATCATGGAATATACTTAACAAACCTTGATTAGTATGTCTTGCAGCAATAGGTTCTGATCCACTCATTAAAACAATACCTTGTCCTAAACTATGTTTACCATTAGTTTTAACAACAGTATAAAATACATCTATAGTATTTGTAATTACATTAGTCTTACTAGGTAATCCTATAATACCAAAATAATCACTACTTAAATCTAATGCATCAAAATCAATTAATGGTATAATATGATTGACACTATTTTGTTTATTACTCATTTTATTAGTTTTTCTTTCTCTTTGGCTTTACTTTTTTCTCTACGTTCAATATTACTATCTTTATAAACGTATGCTTTTTCATTTAATTGAAACGTTCCTAATTTACGCATTACAAACGTTCTTCCTTCTTTCATACTCAACATTGCCATGTGGGATTGAGCATTAACAATTTTCTCTACTTCAACAGAAGATATACCAAATTGTTGACCTATCTCTAAATACAATTGTCTTTGAGATTCTACCATACAAATTTAAGAGTTAATGTTTCACACTTAACATTTAAAAACAATTCCATAAAATCATATCCAAAGGGGAGAGGGAGTAAGATGCCTTTGTCTTTTAATCTTTTGATGTAATTATTTAACGTATTGAAATCTTTAATCTTCAATCTACTAGCAACTTCTTTCTTACCAATAGCAGAAAACACATTTATATCAATCTTTTGATTAACTAATTCATCATTAACTTCTAAAAATGTAGCTAATACATCAATCTCTTTCTCAGATAAATTATAAAAAGAAGTAAACAACTGTATGTACTTCTTATAACTCATCTTTCCTTTAATAGTTATTACTTTATTACTCATTAACATTTAATATAACATTCTTCTTTACACTATTATAACAACTTATTTTATAATAGTCAATACCTAAATTAATTCTCTCTATATAAACCCCCTACCTAATATCAATTTATAAATAACCCCCCCATCATCTACTCCTCTCTCCTTCTTAATAAGAACATTATACTACTATATATGTAAGACATATATCTATCAAATGTATATAACAATCACATATATCTTATAAATATATGTATAACATATAGTTAAGTAATATTGTGAGTATCTATTAAATAAATTAGTACATATATAATTATATAATTGAGAGTATGTATTAAGCTTAGTTTTAAAAAAATATAATAAAATTATAAAGTTGAATGTATGTATGGAGTGTATTGCCACCTTAGTAAAACCCCCCATAGGCTTGCGCTATTTTTAATAGCCCCCTAATGTTAAATTAATAATAAGGAGAAAAAACATGAAAGTTCTTGAAATAATCAAATCAGGATCATTCGCTAACGAAAATGGTGAGGTTACCGCCAATTGGAACTACATAAGTGTAGAAGAAGATGGTTTTATCCTTAGAGGTCTGGTAAACACAATACCAAGTAAAAGTTTAAAGGTAGGAGACAATATCCCACCTAAAGCGCTTAAACAAAACTAAGCGCTACCTACAGTAATGTAGGTTGGTAATAATACAACTGATTGCTCAAGTCAGTTGTATTTAAATTTATTGAGCTGAATATAACTGATATAGTAACATATATCAGTTAGTATTTTATATAGATTAATGTACTGATTGAATACATTAAAACAGTCTATAAATTTTCTATTTCAATCAATAAATTCATCTTAATATTCAGGAGAAAACCTAACAAATGGTTGAATATCAAGGTCGTTTAATCACTTGGTTAGAGTGGTTAGACATCATTAGCAGAAGATAAAGTAAGCTAATGATATTACTTCAGTTACAATTCTGAAGGAAAATAAAAATTGATTTTTTTTATTTAATGATGTGGATATTATTTAGTTAATTAACGTATTAACTACATCATATATTCACATCATTTACATCAATTGTTAAAATAGCATCATAAATATATTTATCATTCTTATCTGATATACTTATCTATATCACTAAGCAATAATATCTTAATTTATCATACTATTTTAACAATTAACTCTTATTGTCTTACTCTAAATAACAATAAGAACTAACAAATCTACATTAAATCTACATTAAATTAATCAAGGAAATATTATGATCACTATTAGTAAAAAAATAGCGTTGAAACACGCTAAAAGAATGAAAAACGCTGCAAAAGCTGGACTTATTGGCGATTATAAGTCAGCAGCTGCGATTGCAACCGCTATCTTATGGGATATAGCACCTCATATCGCTGAACAATTACCAGATGGTAACTCTTGTCCTCGGGCATTTAGTCGTGAATGGGATGAAGTAAAAGTAGAATAAGAATTTAGACCTAAGCATTGTCATTAAACTGCTTATTAATTTTAAACAAAGGAGAATATCATGAATTTAGTAATAGCACCAATCGAATTAATCAAATCTAATTCTAATAACTCTGTACGTCTTGTACGTTTCGGAGATGATTATGATGTCATTTTAGAAAATGACAAAGGAACTGAATTTTTCACATTTAAAAGCTTAAAAGAAGCTGAAAAATTTTATAACACTAAAACAGGAGAAAAAGAATAAATAATGTATGAAGATTTAAAATTGCTAATCGAACAGCTCCAGAACCATCTGGAGTTGTTTCAAAATACAGGAGAAGTACAAGTACTTTTCCATGATTATAACTCGAAAAAGGAATATGAAATAGTCAACTTCAAGTTCGAAATGGAACTTGTTGAAGAATCTATTCCAATTTTAAAAGTAGCATTACAAAGCTACGAAAGAGAATGATATGAATATATTTATTGACATTATTTTAATTCTATTGATGCAGTTAGCATCATTACCTTTCTTTTACATGATAATATCAAGTTATTATGAAAAGAAATATACCCATAAAACAATGGGTGAAGTACAAAGAGAGATTACATCTCGTGTACTTTCTATAGTTGTATATCTGATGGTATACAATACCATATTCTTTCTATGGTGGTATTTTCCATGAAATATTTATTCATAAATAAAAAGGAACTTTTAATCTGAAAGAATGTGCAAACCACTAGATTATTAAAGTAGCTTGGATTTTATTTTTGATTCTAATTAAGTTAGTTTATGAACAACAACACGTATGGGAAAACCAAAAGATGAAAGAGATGTGATTCCTTATTATATTTAACATAACTCTACTTACTTAAATGTAGAATTGTTGTAACTGGTGTCACATAACAGTCCAGATATAAGAAAGCACAGTTAAGCGAACTTATAACAATGTAGAGTTATGTTAATTT
>Ga0100394_1000762_pt1 | contig 26594 bp, 24 predicted proteins | sample CryGeymeta201518_FD_81549 | JGI IMG/M metagenome (GOLD analysis project Ga0100394, IMG submission 81549) | Groundwater microbial communities from Crystal Geyser aquifers in Utah, USA - Crystal Geyser metaG 2015-18 | ecosystem: Environmental > Aquatic > Deep subsurface > Groundwater | place: USA... | reverse complement strand
TCGGTGCGACACTGGTGCAGACGCTGATCCAGATCGCGCTCCGGCTGGCGCTGCACTGGCAATGGGTCAGCCTGCCGGCGGTCGCCAACTTCCAGCCGGTTGCGATATTCAGCTACTGGATCAACACCGTCATCGTGCTGGCATTGTGGACAGCGGCGTGGGTTGGGGTGCATGCCTTGCGGCGCTACCGCCACGGCGAAGTCGCCCGGCTCACGGCCGAGGCCGCACGCCACGCACTGGAACTCGACGCCCTGCGCGCACGCCTCAATCCGCACTTCGTGTTCAATGCACTGAACAATCTGCGCGCGCTGATCAATGAAGACACCGAGCGCGCGCGCGAACTGGTGACGCGGTTGTCCAACACCTTGCGCCATGCGCTGGAACATCATCAGAGCGAACGCGTGACCCTGGCCGATGAGTTGGCGGTGGTGCGCGATTATCTGGCGGTGGAGCAGGTGCATTACGAGCAGCGATTGCGTATACGCGAGGAGATCGCCGAAGCGGCGCTCGCCGCCACGCTACCGCCGATGCTGCTGCAACTGCTGGTGGAAAACGCGATCAAACACGGCATCGCCCGTACGCCGGGCGGTGGCGAGTTGCTCATCCGTGCCAGCGTAACGGCGCAGCGCTTGTATCTGATCGTGAGCAACCCCGGCGTGTTGCACAGCCACGGCACGCCGCAGACTACCGGCACCGGCGTCGGCCTTGCCTATCTGCGCAACACATTGGAGCGCGTGCCCGGCAGCGCAACACTCGATCTGCGCCAGGTCGGCAGCAGCGTGGTTGCCACACTGGAGATTCCACAATGACCGCCATGCGCGCGCTGATCGTCGATGACGCACGGCTCGCCCGCCAGGAGCTGGCTACCTTGCTGGGCGCGGTCGCAGACGTGGAATTGGTTGGCGAAGCCGACGATGTGGCCAGCGCGCAGGCGGCCATCGCCGCGTTGCGGCCCGACGTGCTGTTCCTCGATATCCAGTTGCCGTCCGGCACCGGCTTTGACCTGCTCGCTGCACTCGAAACTGCACCGTGCGTGGTGTTTACCACCGCCTACGACCAGTACGCGGTGCGCGCGTTCGAAGCCAACGCACTCGACTACCTGGTCAAACCGGTGGTACCCGCGCGCTTGGCGCAAGCTGTGCAGCGCGTGCGCGAGCGGCTGGTTGACAGCGCAAGCGCAGCAACCGCGCGCACCCTGCTCGGCCCCGACGAACGGGTTTTTCTGCGCGACGGCGAACGCTGCTGGTTCGTGGCGCTTGCCGACATCCACCGCATCGTGGTGGACGGCAACTATTCCCGAGTGTGGTTCCGCAACGAACAGGCGCTGTTGCCACGCAGCCTTGCCGCGCTCGAAGCACGGCTCGATCCGAATCAATTCTTCCGCGCCAATCGCAATACCCTGGTCAACCTGCGCCAGGTTCGCGCAATTGAACTGTCAATCAGCGATGGCTACCTGCTCACGCTCAAAGATGGCAGCAGCGTTGAGGTGTCGCGCCGACAGGCGCGCGAGCTGCGCGAGCGGCTGGCGTTGTGATGAGTCGCGCGGCTACAACCCACTCGCCGCCTGTGCCACGGCATGGAACAGGGCGCGGCCCTTGTTCATGGTTTCGTCCCACTCCTTGGCCGGGTCGGAGTCGTAGACGATGCCGGCGCCGGCCTGCACATGCAGGCGGCCATCCTGGATCACGGCGGTGCGGATGGCGATGGCGGTGTCGGCATCGCCGTGCCAGCCGATGTAGCCGACCGCGCCGGAATAGATGTTGCGCTTGATCGGTTCAAGCTCGGCGATCACTTCCAGCGCGCGGATTTTCGGTGCGCCGCTGACAGTGCCGGCCGGGAATGCGGCCTTGAGCACGTCGGCGTAGCTCAGGCCAGCGCGCAGTTGGCCGGTTACTTCACTGACGATGTGCATGACGTGGCTGTAGCGCTCGATGCCGAACTGCTCGCCCACCTTCACTGTGCCCGATTGCGCGACGCGGCCGACATCGTTGCGGCCCAGATCGATCAGCATCAGGTGCTCGGCGCGTTCTTTGGGATCGGCCAGCAGCTCGGCTTCCAGCGCCGCGTCGGCCTCGGCGCTTGCGCCGCGCGGGCGGGTGCCGGCGATCGGCCGCACCGTCACTTCGCCGCCTTGCAGGCGCACCAGGATTTCCGGCGAACTGCCCACCACCTGGGTCGGGCCGACGTCGAGAAAATACATGTATGGCGAGGGATTGAGCGCGCGCAGGGCGCGGTACACGTCGATCGGGCGGGCCGCGAACGGCACGCTCATGCGCTGGCTCAACACCACCTGGAAGATGTCGCCGGCGCGGATGTACTCCTTGGCCTGCTCCACCGCCGCGATGAAGCCCTCGCGGGTGAAACCGGAAATGAAGTCGGCTTCGTTCAGCACATCCTTGCCGACCGCTTCGGGATAACTGCTGCCGGCATGACGCAAACGATGTACCAGTTCATCGAGTCGGCGGTGGGTGCTGGCAAACGCCTGCGGCTGGCTCGGATCGGCATGCACGATCAGATACAACCGGCCTTTGAGGTTGTCGAATACCGCCAGCTCTTCGCTGAGCAGCAGCACGATATCGGCGGTGCCAAGCTGATCGGGCTTGGCTTTGCCATCGCCGGGTGCCGCCAGCCGCGGCTCGATGTAGCCGACGCATTCAAAGCCGAAGTAACCGACCAGGCCGCCAGTGAAACCGGGCAAGCCCGGCAACTTCGGCACCCGGTAGCGCTGACGCAGCACCTCCACCTCGCCCAGCGGGTCGGCCACCTCGCGGCAATCCACGATTTCACCGAGTACGGTTTCGGTCAGCGTATGGCCGCGAAACTCGAAACGCCGCTGCGCAGGCAGGCCGATGATCGAGTAGCGGCCCCAGGTTTCGCCGCCTTCCACCGATTCAAACAGGTAGCTGTTGGCACCACCGGCGAGCTTCAGGAACACCGACAGCGGCGTATCCAGATCGGCCAGCACTTCGCGCACCAACGGGATGCGGGTATGGCCCTGGGCGGCCAGTTGGGCAAAGGTTTCAGCGTCGATCACGGTAATAGGTCGGGCGGGAGCAAGCTAGCGAGTATGCCAGTGTGGCGCGGTGTGGCAAGGGTGGAGTGAAAACTTGTGCTGTGCAAAGGATGCCCGATGCGCAACACGAACATCAGCAACCGCTGCACGGTGCTCGTCACCATCAGCCCGTAACCCGCTCGCGCAGTGTCTCCTGAGCCAAGGTGTTGATGCTCTTGCCCTCGGCTTGCGCCGTGATCGCCAACTGCTCGTGCAGTTCGGGCGAGATTCTGAGATTGAACTTGCCGGAAAAATGGCGGCGGGGCTCGATGTGCTGTTCCGCGCACACCGCAAGAAACACCGCAAGCGACTTCTTGAACTCGGCGCGAAGTTCCTTCGGGTTCTTGCCGTAAAAATCGGCGCCACCATTCAGCCCAAGAATCTCACCACGAAACAGGTCGATCTCCGGGTCGTATTCGATCCTCGCGCTATATCCGTCGATCTTCATCAGGTTCATGGCACCACTCCGTGTTGCTCCAACCACTTGCGGACGCTGACGAGCGCACCCTTGTCGGTATTTGGCGATGGGTGCGGGCGGTGAAAAACCCGCACCTCGCCAAACAGCACGACCGCAACCCGGCTCCCTTCGCGCTGCATTAGCTCAGCGCCGAGCTCGCTGAACAGCGCTTCGATGGCACGCCATTTGACGTTACTGCTCGTGGGCTTGGCGAAGAGTAGTTCCAGCGTTCGCTGGTTGGCTCGCTTCATGACCATATGGTACTGCTTTACGGTACTACGAACAAGCGCCTACAGTAGAGAGCGCGGTGGCGTCATGCCGCAAGTAGCGCGAATGCTCAGCGCACAAGCCATGAACGTTACACAGCAATATGCACGGGCTTAAATACAATGTTAAGCACGTGCTGACAACGCCATGTATAATGATTTCTGCCGCCTTCTTGACAACATTAACGCAACGGCGTAACGTGAATTCGTGCCTGTATTTAACGGAGAAGACCCATGAACAAAGATTATTCCGTGGCCGCGCTTCGAAAGTTTCTGGAGTTTGCTGCCCAAAGAGGTCTCATGCCCCGTGAAACGGCAAATGCCCGGAAAACATCGGTCGAAAAAGTGCTGGGCGTGCTCGACCCAAGTGAGACGACTGACTTGCGAAGCGTCGACCTCGAAAGTGCATTCCGTCGATTCACAACCTTACAGGGATCTGGATACAAACCTCAGAGCCTCCGCGTGTACGAGAGCCGCACGAAGTCTGCGGTAAGTGAATTCATTCAATGGGCGGACAGTCCATCAACATATAAGCCAACCAAGGGGCGGGCCAAGACAGTCGCTCGTAGCAGCAAAGCATCTACTCAACGTCGGATCGAGCCCGACGCTGACAACGCTGCACCTTATCTACAGAGGCCATCATCGGCGTCGCTTACGCTTCCGAGTGCGGGGATGTTGGTTGTACCGATCCCAATACGTAGCGATCTGTGTGTGACGATCAGCGGATTACCATCTGATCTAACGTCGGACGAAGCGGAGAAGATTGCGAACGTGATTCACGCATTCGGGGCCATACGCTCCAAATAAAAGGGGCCAGGTTTGTTGCCCGGCCCCTGTGGTAGCAAGGGAATGGAAGACCCACTCCTCCTGCGACTCGCACTCACAGAGTAGTGGATTCCCTGTCGTGGAACAACAGCCGTGCCTCGTCTTCCGACACGGCGAGGAAATCTTCTATGTCTATACAGCCGAAACCACCACCCGGATTCAGATGGGTTTTTTGCCGTTACAGGCGTGTCCGCAACAGCGAAAAGATATTGGACGCACACGATTACGGTTACGAGTGCTGGCGGTTTCTCGTCAGGGGTTAACGCAAAGCAGGGCGTCGAAACCGTCGCCCTGCTTCTCTAAGCCGTCAGAGCGCTAAAACCCGGGACTACAGATTCGACTCTCGTCGGTAAATACCCTGCAAATGCAGGCTGAACTGCACGCCGTTAGCGCCGGGCAAATCGTGCGCGTGCACGCTGCCGCGATGCAGGTCGGCGACCAGTTTGACCACGTGCAGGCCAAGGCCGAGATGCACGCTGCCATCGGCGCGGTTGCGGCTGCGCACGCTGACCAGCGAGTCGAACAGTTTGTCGCGCATGTCGGCGGGCAGGCCCGGCCCGGTGTTCGCCACTGTCAGCACGGCGCCGTGCGCATCGGCGTGCAGTGTGATCCGCACCCAGCCATCCTCGGGGCAGAAACTGCGCGCGTTGTCGATCAATTTGTCGAGCGCCTGCACGATCAGCTCGGGCGCACCGTGCAGCGGCATCGCGGCATCGGGCAACACGATGTCGAGGCGGCGCGGCGCCAACACGCTGCGATAGGCTTCGCCGCATTCGCGCAGCAAGCCGGCGAGGTCGAAGTGCTCGGGTTCGATGCTGGCGATCGCCTGCTCGATCCGGGTGGCTTCGCTCATCGCCCGCACCAGCAGGCCGAGCCGGTCGACGCCGCTGCGGGCACGTTCGAGATACGGCTGCGACGGTGCCGGCAAGCTGTCGCCGGCGAGGTTGTCGAGCGAGCTGCGCACGATGGCGAGCGGGGTGTTGATTTCATGCGAGAGCTTGCTCGCCAGCGAGCGCAGGTAGGCGGTGTACGCCGCCACTTCATCGAGCAATTGCGCAAAGCTGCGCGACAGGTCGCCGATCTCGTCGCGGCTGTCGGTGCCCGGCAACGGTTGCACCGGGCCATCGCGATCCAGCGCACGCTCGGTGGCATCGCGCAGCCGCCGCACCCGCGCGCTGAGCCGGCCGGCGAACACGAATACCACCGCACCGGCGCCGAGCAGGGCGAGCAAGGTGGCGCCGAGCAAGCCGGTCAGGGCGCGGTCGGTGAGCAGCAATACCGATTCGCTTTCGCGCTCGATCAGCAGCGCGCCGTGATTGCCGGACGCGCCGGGCAGCGGCACCGCTACCCGCAGCAGCAGGCGTTCGCCGTCGGGGTCGCGTCGCCAGGACGCGCCCGGGGTGCCGGCCAGCGCAGCGCGGGTTTCGGCGGACTGGCTGCGAACCGCGGCATCGGCGGTATCGCCCGCGGCGGTGTCGTTATCGAGCAGCAGCCAGCGATAGACCCAGCGCCGCCACGGCGGCACCTGTTCGGCCGCGCCGTCATCGTGCAGCGCGCCGGCTTCGGCCAACACCCAGCCGTGCGCGTCGGCCACCCGCGCGCGGGTGCCGGCAGGCAGCAGCGGCGTCAGCGCGGTGGCGAGCGGCTCGCTGGGTGTGCGCAGTGGCCACAGCGCATCCGTGGCACTGCCCACGCGCTGCATGCCGCCGCTACCGTCGGCGTCGATTGCCTGCACCGCCAAGGCGCGCACCGGGTAACCCTGCGGCAGGCGTAATTCGACCTGATAGCCATTCGTGGTTTCACGCCACACGCCGGTTACCCGCAGCGCCGGCGCGCGGCCGGCTGCATCGCTGACCACCAGCGCGCCGTCGGCAGCGTTGGCGATGCGCAGCAAGGCGCGGCCGTTGTCGCCGTCGAGCAGCAGCCGCACATGATCGCGCTGCGCGGCGTTGGCCCAATGTGCGTCGGCGCGGGCCGGGCTGGTGTCGCGCACCCGCGCAAACAGATACAGCGCATCGCGTGCTTCGCCAAGCGCGAGCGCCAGTTCGGTGCCGCTCGCGGATTCAGTGAAGCGACGCAGATCTTGCGCCGGCTGCGGCCAGTCGGCATTGTCGCCATCGAGCTGCGGCGGCACTGGCAGTTGTGGCACAAACCACGACGGCGCCGCCTCCGGCAGAACACCGGGTTGTACCGCCAGCGCGCGCACCACGGCTTCGGCGGTAGCGATCGCCGCCTGTTCCTGACCTTGGCGCAACAGCGTTTCCATCTGCCGCACGAACTGCCAGCCGGCCCACGGCAGGGTCAGTATCGACAACGCCACCAGCAACAATTTGGCGCGCAGTGACATCGCTCAGGCTGCGCCGCTCACGGCCGCCAGCGGTAGCCGGCGCCGTGCAGGGTTTCGATTTCGGCGAACGTGGCGTCGATTTGCTCAAACTTGCGGCGGATACGCTTGATGTGCGAGGTGACGGTGGCGTCATCCACCACCACCTGCGCCTCGCGCATCAGTTGTTCGCGCGATTTCACATGGCCCGGATGACGCAGCAGCGCGTGCACCATCCAGAACTCGGTGACGGTGAGCGGCACATCGACATCGTTGCAGGTGACGTGCATGCGCTCCAGCTCCAGCTTGACCTGGCGCAGGGCGACCACGGTTTCGCGCGCCGTCGGCATGCGCAACGCTTCGATCCGGCGAAACAGCGCCTGCACCCGTGCGGTGAGCTGCGGCAGGCTGATCGATTTGCTGAGGTAATCATCGGCGCCGAGGCGCAGGCCGGAGACCACATCGAGATCGGAATCGCGTGCGGTGAGAAACAGGATCGGCAAGCTGGCGGAGCGCGCGCGCAGCGCGCGGCACAACTCGAACCCGCCTTCGGGCTCCTCGCCGAGGCCGACATCAATGATCACCAGATCGGGCAGTTGCAGGCTGAAACTGAGCTGTGCCGATGCGCGATCGGCAAACGCCTGCACCTGATAACCATAGCGCGCCAGTGCATCGCGGTAATTGGCGCGGATGGCCGGTTCGTCTTCAACGATGGCAACGCGATAGGCCATGGTTCGTGGGCTCGCAGCAAACGGCGGTATCGCCTTGGTGATTGCAGCATAGGCCGGCAGTGCGCGTGGCGGCAATGCGTTGCCCGCAAATCGCCACAAGCCATCGCATTGCGGTCATGGCTGGACATGGCCACGCCCGTTGTCCGGGTTGAACTGGTGCCGTGAGCGAAGGCGCCGATACGGACTCGGCAATGTTCACGACTGGCCCGGCAGCACCGGGTGCGCCGGCCCGCCCGCTCCTCCCCTGCGTGCGGCCGGCTCAGCGGCCAAGGAGAACATCATGCACGAGCGCGAAACCCGCAAACCCCGGTTCTGGCCACGCCATCGCAGCCAGCGGCATGCCGGCAATCTGCTGTTGCTGCTGCTGTTGGCCACGCGTCTCGTCAATGCCCAGGCATTCATTCCCGCGCTGCCGGCCGTCGCTTCGATGCCGAGCGGTTGTGCCAGCATCTCGATGCCGGCCGGCAGCCCCAGCGATCGCACGCCGCGCGAGGTGATCGTGGTGATCGAGCGTTCGGCCAGCATGCGCGGTTGGCGCTTCCGCCGCGCACTGCGCCAGGCGCAGCGCGAGCTGGCCAACCTTGGCGCGACGGATCGCTTCAATCTGGTGGTGTATGCCGATACCACCGATGTGCTGTATGCACGGCCAGCGCCGGCGCTCGCCGCCAATATCGCCGAAGCGCAGCAGTGGTTGCTCGGGCTTCGCACTGGCGGCGACGCCACGCAGCGCAGCACTGCCTTGCATTACGCCGCGTGGGTGCCGGGTGCCGAGGGCTATGCGCGCGAGATCGTGCTCGCTGATGCCGGTTCGCCGTTCGCTGCGGCAGCGGATTTGCAACACCCGAATCGCGATGATGGATTTGCCGGCGCCAACGACATACGGTTGTAACAGCCGCTGCGCAAACTGCGTGGGTCAGATGGACAGTAACGGGCTTGACCAGGGATGATAGTCGGGGGCAGGGACGCCTCCACCATCATCGATTTGCCTTGGCCAACTCGGCGCGCATCTGGCGGATCACGTCGGTGTAGTCGGGCGCACCAAAGATCGCCGAGCCGGCGACAAAGGTATCGGCGCCAGCACGCGCGATCTCGCCGATATTGGCCACGCTCACGCCACCGTCCACTTCCAGCCGGATGTCACGGCCGCTGCGCGCGATCAGGGCGCGCGCCTGGCGCAACTTGTCGAGCGTGCCGGGAATGAACTTCTGGCCGCCGAAACCGGGATTGACCGACATCAGCAGCACCAGATCGACCTTGTCGAGCACGTATTCCAGGCAGTTCAACGGCGTCGCCGGATTGAACACCAACCCGGCCTGACAACCCGAATCGTGGATCAGTTGCAGGCTGCGGTCGATGTGCTCGCTGGCCTCGGGATGAAAGCTGATCAGGCTGGCGCCGGCGGCAGCGAAATCGGGAATGATGCGATCCACCGGCTTGACCATCAGGTGCACATCGATCGGCGCGCTGATGCCATGTTTGCGCAGCGCGGCGCAGACCAGCGGGCCGATCGTCAGATTGGGGACGTAGTGGTTGTCCATCACGTCGAAATGCACCCAGTCGGCGCCGGCAGCGAGCACGTTGTCCACTTCCTCGCCGAGCTTGGCGAAGTTGGCCGACAGGATCGAGGGTGCGATGCGATAGTCGGTCATGGTTTCAGCCTTTGCGACGAAGTTTCACAATCGCATCATGTGCCGCATTGATCGCGCTGGCGCGGCGCCCGGCCAGCTCACGCAATTCCTCGCCGGCACCAGCGACGCGATCGGGGTGGTACTGCGCCATCAACCGGCGATAGGCCTGCTCCACGTCGGCGTCGCTGGCGCTGGCATCGAGGCCAAGCACGCGATAGGGATCGTCCTTGCGCGGCGACAGCCAGTCGGCATCCAGCATGTGGCCGACCAGCAAGCCGATCAGCAGGCCGAACGGGCTGCGCAACAGCACCAACCCGAGCACCGCACCCAGCGCCTTGCCATACCACCTCATGGCTGCGGCCCGCACGCTGGCTGTGCGGCATACCAAGTCACCAATTCGGTGATTTCCTCGGGGCTCAATGCGCGCACCAACGCATTCATGCCATCGCCGTCGCGCTGGCCGGTGCGGTAGCGATGCAGTGCACGTTCCATGTAGGCGGCATTCTGGCCGGCCAGGTTCGGTGCTACCGGCGTTTTCGCGCGCCCATCCTCGCCGTGGCACAGCGCGCAGATTTCAAGTTTGGCCGGGCGCGTCGGCGCGGAAAGCACTTCAGCGGCGGCGAGCAGGGTTGCATAGGCAGTCATCATGGCGCGATTGTAGCCTGAGCAACCGCCAAGGCCAGTGCCCGAGCACACGCAAGCATGCCGCCGACTTACACTATGCACTTTGCTGGAGCCTCGCCGTGATCCGCACCCTGCATACTGCCGAGCTGCCCGGGCTGGAACTGCTGCACCGTGGCAAGGTGCGCGACGTGTTTGCGCTGCCCGGCGAGCGCCTGTTGATGGTCGCCAGCGACCGGCTTTCCGCCTTCGACGTGGTGTTGCCCGACCCGATTCCGGGCAAGGGCGAGCTGCTGTGCCAGATGTCGAACTTCTGGTTCGCGCGCAGCGCGCACCTGATCGCCAATCACCTGACCGGCGATAGCGTGGCGTCGGTGCTGCCGGCTGGCGTCGATGTGGCGCTGTATGCGCAGCGCAGCGTGGTGGTGAAGCGGCTCAAGCCGCTGCCGGTAGAAGCGATTGCGCGCGGCTATCTGATTGGATCGGGCTGGAAGGATTACCAGGCCAGCGGCCGCGTGTGCGGGATCGAACTGCCGGCCGGCCTGCGCCAGGCCGAGCGTCTGGCGGAACCGATTTTCACACCATCGAGCAAGGCGGCGATCGGCAATCACGACGAAAACATCGGTTTCGATGCGATGGTGGCGCTGATCGGCGGTGCGCTGGCCGAGCAGGTGCGCGCCACCACCCTGGCGATCTACCGCTTCGCGGCGGCGTACGCGCAGCAACGCGGCATCCTGATCGCCGACACCAAGCTGGAGTTCGGGCTCGATGGCGACGGCTCGCTGATTGTGATGGATGAAATGCTGACCCCGGATTCGTCACGGTTCTGGCCGGCACAAGATTATCGCGTCGGAATCAGCCCGCCGAGCTACGACAAGCAATTCGTGCGCGATTATCTGGAAACGCTGGACTGGAACAAGACCGCGCCCGGCCCGCGCTTGCCCGCGGAGGTGATCGAAGGCACTCGGCTGCGCTATGCCACGGCGTTGGCAAAGCTTACCGGTACGCCGCTGGTTGGGTGAGTTGGCTGCTCTCGAGCGCGCATTCATGCACTCCGAACCTCGAGCCATTCCCCAGTGCCATCCCGGGTTACGGCCTGCGGCCTAACCCGGGCTACCGCAGCGCACGCAAACTGGTACCGCTTCACACCGAACCCCCGGTAGCCCGGGTTGAGGCGAAGCCGAAACCTGGGGCGCATCGCGCCCGAGCCCCGGCCCCACGTCGCACCCAACCCCGGCCTCCATTACACTGGCCGGCAAGCCACTGCCGTGCGGAGTTGCGCCATGAACGACAGCATCAACGACAACACGCCCGTTCGCCCGATCGATCGCTGGCTCGGGAATTATTCCGGCGATCATCGCAACCGCGCCAACCAGCGCATCCATCTGGTGTGCGTGCCGGCCATCGTGTGGGCGGTAATCGCTGCGCTGTGGGCGATTCCGGTGCCGCCGTCGCTCGGCCAGCCGGGGCTGTGGGCCGGCATCGCGCTGGCACTGGCGCTGGGCTATTACTGGCGGCTGTCGCGGCCACTGGCACTGGGCCTGCTGCTGGCGTTCGTGTTGATGGGGCTGCTCTGCCACGTGCTGTACCAGCGCCTGAGCGGCAGCGGGCTGGCGATGCTCGCCGGCGTGGTATTCGTGGTCGCATGGATCGGCCAGTTCATCGGCCATTACCTCGAAGGCAAACGACCGAGTTTTTTCACCGATCTGGTGTATCTGCTGATCGGGCCGCTGTGGACCCTGAGCAAACTCTATCGCCGGCTCGGTTGGGCCTACTGAGCCGCTATGCCCGGCAACAAAACCCCGCCTTGCGGCGGGGTTTTGCCTGGTACCGCATCAACAACAGGCTTCAGTAAACGTCATCCTGCGTGTTATGCACATTGAACTTGCCGGTTGGCGTGACGATGCGCGGATCGTTGATCACCGCCTTGAGCTTGCGCGTCTTGTCGTCCACCACCACGATCGCCGATTGTTGATCCTTGCCGTTCCAGACCGAGAACCACACCTCGTCGCCAGCGGCGTTGTACTCGGGCTGCACCACGCGCTTGGCACCTTCGCCGAGGTTCGCCCACTGCGCAATCGGCAACACGGTGTAGCCCTTGTCGAGGTGGTTGATATCGAACACGGCAATGCTCTGGCTGATCTTCGGATCAGGATTCAGCGGCGAATCCACCCACAGGTTTGTCGATTTCGGGTGGGTTTTGACGAACAGCGAACCGCCGCCCTGGCCCTTGAGCACCTCGACCACCTTCCACGCATGGTCCTTGTGGTTCTCCGGGTCGGTCGCGATCAGGGTGATCTTTTCGTTGCCAAGCGCCGAAGTAACCCACACCGGCCCGAACTGCGGATGCACAAAGTTGGCACCACGCCCCGGATGCGGAATCTTGTCGACATCGATCAGAGCGGTCATCTTGCGCTCGCGTGAATCGACCACCGCGATCTTGTCGGATTGATTGGCTGCGGTAAGGAAGTAACGCTTGGTCGAATCCCAACCACCATCGTGCAGGAAGCGCGCAGCATCGAGCGTGGTGATTTGCAAGTTGTCGATGTCGGCGTAATTGACCAACAGCACCCGCCCGGTTTCCTTGACGTTGACGATGAACTCCGGGTGCTCGTGGCTGGCGACGATGGCGGCCACGCGCGGCTCCGGGTGATACTCCTGAGAGTCGACGGTCATGCCGCGGGTGGAAACGATCTTCCTGGGTTCCAACGTCGCACCATCCATGATGACGAACTGCGGCGGCCAGTAGGCACCGGCAATCGCGTAGGTGTCTTCGTAACCCTTGTACTTGGAGGTTTCGACCGAGCGTGCCTCCAAGCCAATCTTGATCTCGGCGACACGATCGGGCATTTTCATCCACAGATCGATCAGATCGAGCCGGCCGTCGCGACCGATGGTGTAAATGTAGCGGCCCGAATCGGACATCCGCGAAATATGCACCGCGTAGCCGGTCTTGATGACGTTGATGATTTTTTTGCTGTCGCCATCGATCAATGCCACCTCGCCGCTGTCGCGCAGCGTCACCGCGAAGACGTTGTCGATGTTGTAGTCATTCATCTTCTTGGTCGGCCGCTGATCGACCGGAACCAGCACTTTCCAGGTCTCACGCATCTGCGGCATGCCCCACTCCGGCGGATTGGGCGGGTCGTGTTGCAGAAAACGCGCCATGATGTCGATCTGCTCGCTGGTCAGTTGCCCGGACGTGCCCCAATTGGGCATGCCGGCCGGTGAGCCGAAGTTGATCAGCGCCTTGAGGTAGTCGGTGCCTTTGGCGCGGGTGATGTCCGGGGTCAGCGGCTTGCCGGTAGCACCCTTGCGCAGCACGCCATGGCAGCCGGCGCAGCGTTCAAAAAAGATTTTGGTGGCCTGATCGAACTCCACCTTGCTCAGCGATGGCGCGGCTGGGTTGACCACCATCTCGACATCGCTCGATGCCAGCGTCGACGGCGCACCCTGATAGGTGCTCTGCGCACGCGGGGTGCCCGGATGCGATTCGCCCTGTGCCGGGTCGGAACTCACCGCCAGCCGCGAGCGAGCCGCCTTGACCTGCTTCTCGCTGACCGTGCCGCCGGGGTTGCCCCAGCTATTGAGAATGTAGGTGACGATATGCGCCACGTCGGCATCGGGAAGGTGGCTCATCGCCGGCATCACATTGTTGTACTCGACGCCGTTGACCACCAGCTTGCCACTGAAACCCTTGAGGATGCCGGCGATCAAGTCATCCGCGTTGTTCTTGGCAATGAAATCCGAGCCGGCCAGTGGCGGAAAGGCGCCAGGCAGGCCGCTGCCGGTTGGTTGGTGGCAGGCTGCGCAATTGGCCAGAAAAGCGGCCTGCCCGGCTTCATCGGGGTGCTTGCCCGGGCGTTCGTTGGCATCCTGCGCCAGCGCGGTGCCGGCCAGGGCCATCAGCATCGCGGCGGCAAGCAGGTGTGGTGTGCGCAATGCCTTCGGGATGGTTCGCTCACGCTGTGTCATCGCGGTTCTCCATGGGTTGCAATCGGGCCCACGCATCGGCGCGCAGGCATCAAGCAATAGCTTCGATGCTTTGCCGATGGCGGGCCGTGACCTGGATCAAGCCGAAGCCAGATTGCCACAATGTGCCGGCGAAAGCTGACCGCGATCAATTCCTGTTTACCGCGCGTCCCGTAGCCTGAGCGCAATCTTTGTTACGGAGCATCTGCGATGTCCACACGAAAACGCGCCGCACTGATTGTCGTGGCACTGGCGCTGCCGCCGGTTGCCATCGCCGTCGATGCCGGCAGCGCCGCAGCAACGCCGGCCATTGCCCTGGATCGGATGGTGGTGGTGGCCAGCAAGGTGGCCGAACCGATCCAGCAAGTGGTCGGCAGCATCAGCGTCATCGAGCGCGGCGAGATCGAGCGCACGCTGAGCCAGGATATCCGCGACATGGTGCGCTACCAACCGGGTGTCAGCGTGGTTGCCGACCCCGGCCGCTTCGGCTTGCAGGGCTTCTCGATCCGTGGCCTGGATGGCAACCGGGTCGGCATGGTGGTGGACGACGTGCCGCTGCCCAAGGGCTTCGGCGTCGGCAGCTTTTCGCGGGCCGGCCGTGATTTGATTGATGTCGAGGCGATCGAGCAGGTCGAAATTCTGCGTGGCCCGGCATCGACCTTGTGGGGCAGCGATGCCCTTGCCGGCATCGTCAATTACCGCACCCGCGAACCCACTGATTTTCTCGCACGCGGGGACGGCCGCGGCGCATTTTACGGTGCCCGGGCCGGCTACTCGGGCCGCGATGACAGTGTGTTGGCCGGTGCCGGCTGGGCTGCCGAATCGGGGCCATGGCAAGCGATGGTGTCGTTGGCGCGGCGCGAAGGCAGCGAAAGCGAAAACTCCGCCGATGATCCACGGCGCCACGCCAATCCGGCCGACACCCTGCGCCAGAGCGCGCTGCTCAAGCTGATCCGCAATGCCGGCGCGCTTGGCCGCTGGCGGCTGACACTGGATCACAGCCGCAGCGCGGTCGATACCGACGTGCAATCGCTGGTCAATGGGCCGGGGCAATTCTCCAGCACCACCGCCTTGATCACCGATGACCGCGCACGGCGCACCCGCATCAGTGCCGATGGCCGCATCGACACCCATTTGCCGTGGCTGGATTCGCTCACTGTGCTGGCCTACGGCCAGAACGCCAACACCCGCCAGCATGCCGAACAGCATCGTCGCCCGGAAGGGCGTACCCGGTTTTTCTCGCTGCGCGTGCGCGACTTCGCTTACGACGAAGATGCACGCGGATTCAAGCTGCTCGGCCAGCAACGCGGCGACTGGCTCGGCATCGCGCACTGGAACGTGGTCGGCGTGGAGTTCGCGCATACCCGTTATCGCGACCTGCGCGACGGCTTTGAAACCAATCTCGATACCGGCGTCAGCAGCACAACGGTGATCGGTGAAAGGCTGCCGGTACGCGATTTCCCGAACTCCACCGGCAACGAGCTGGGCGTGTTCTGGCAGGATGAAATGCGCTTGGGCGAACGCCTGGCGCTGATCCCGGCGCTGCGCTGGGAACGTTATCGGTTGAACGCGCATCCCGACGCGACCTACCGCGACGACAACCCGGATGGCGAGCCGGCCGACATCCGCGAATCGCGCCTCACCGCGCGGCTTGGCGCGCGCTGGAAAATCAACGCCCGCAGCAGCGTGTTCGTGCAGTATGCCGAGGGCTTTCGCGCGCCGCCGTTCGGCGACGTCAACGTCGGCTTCACCATTCCCGCGTTCAACTTTGTGGCGCGGCCCAACCCGAACCTTGAATCGGAAACCAGCAAGGGCTTTGAAGCCGGTTGGCGCTACGAGTCGCCCGAGCTGCGCGCCAGTCTGGCCGTGTTCAACAACCGCTACCACAACCTGATCGAATCGCGCGCCAACCTGGGTACCGACCCGGAGTCGGGTGCGCTGATATTTCAATCGGTAAACCGCGACCGCGCGCGAATCCGTGGCATCGAGGGCAGCCTCGACGTTGCCCTGAAAACCTGGAGCGATGCGCTGGCCGGCTGGCGCCTGCGCAGCGCCGCCGCCTGGACCGAGGGCGACGATACCCGTCGCAATCAGCCACTGAACACGGTGGACCCGGCCCGGCTGGTGCTCGGCATTGGTTACGACAGCCGCAACGGCCGGTTCGGCGGCGAACTGGTAGGCACCGGCGTGCAGCGCAAGACCGATGTCGACAGCAGCACCGCCGCTCTGTTCCGCAGCCCCGGCTATGGCCTGCTCGACCTGCTCGCGTGGTGGCGGCCAACCGACAGCGTGCGCATCAATGCCGGCGTGTTCAACCTGGCCGACCGCAAACATTGGGACTGGGCCAGCAGCCGCAAGCTGCTCGCCGATGCACCAGACCTTGAGTTCTTCACCGGGGCGGGCCGCAATGCCTCGGTCACACTGTATGTGGAGTGGTGAGCCGGCCTGCCAGCGAACGATCTGGCGACAGACCTTCGCGCGCAGGCGCGCTCCCACCTCGAAGCCATGCTCTGCACCTATGGGAGCCCTGACAGATCACGCCTGCGTCTGGCGCATCGCGTAACCTCGCTACATGACCCACGGATAGAACACGCCGAGCGGGTGGTGCATGCGCGCCACCCCCAGCATGTAGCCATAGGTCAGCAACGCCGCGACAAAACAAATCGCACGCACGCGCTGGGTTTTGCCGCGCGTGAGCGCCAGCGTACCCAGCACCACGTAGACCACCAGCAACAGCAGTTTGAGCGTGAGCCAGCCATTGGCGAACACGCCCGCCGGCAGGATGGTGAGCAACATCAATGCCGCGGTCAGCAGGGTGGTATCAATGCTGTAGCTCAGATAGCGCAGCGGTGCCGCCAGCGGCCAGCGCTGTCCGGCCAGCACAGCGATGCCGCGCAGCGCAAACAGACCGCCGCTGAGCAACACGGCAACCACATGTACCCATTTGATCTGAACATAAAACGCAATCATCACTGCTGCCCGTCGCCTGCAAACCGGTGTCGAGTTTACCGACGCGGCGGCAGCGTCACCTTGATCTGGCTCAGTCGTTATCGCTGTGTACGATCACACCGAGCATCGGATCGGCCGGCGCATTCCATGGCGCACGTGCCAGCATCGCGCACGTTTGCGCATAGCCAGATTGCTGACGGGCGCGGATGCCATCGGCAGAAAAATCGATGTCCTTGCTGGCGCCCTCACCGTCGATATGGCCAGGGCTGAGCATCGCCACGTGCATGACGGTGCGGCAGCCAAAGGCCGCCAGTGCCTGATTGGTGGCGGATTTGCGCAACCCGTCAGGTAACTGGTTCGCCAGCTCGCGCACGATGTGGCGCAAATGATGAAGCTGCTGCTGACGGGCGATGTGACTATGTGCGCGGCTGGCGTACTGGATGTCCTTCTGGCGTTCCATCACCTGCGCAATGCTGGTCGGCTCGTCGCCATCGGCATGCCATACATTCACCGCAAAAATCAGCGAATCGCGGCGCGGCTGGTCATCGAGCACTGCCTCGATCGGGGTGTTGGAATAGATGCCGCCATCCCAGTACGCCTCGCCGTCGATACGCACCGCCGGAAACGCCGGCGGCAACGCGCCCGAGGCGAGGATGTGATCGATGCCAAGGGTGTCACGCGGCGAATCGAAATAGCGCATTGCCGCAGTGCGCACGTTGACCGCACCTACCGTCAAGCGTGGCGAACCGGCGCTGAGGCGATCGACATCGATCAGCCCGGCCAGGGTTTCGCGCAGCGGCGCGGTGTCGTAATACGATGCCTTGTCGATGCCAACCGACGCATTCGCGCCGAGCCAGGCAGTGGCGTTGGGGCGGAAAAACCCGGGCACGCCGCGCGCCATGATTGCCATGTCATTGAGCGTGCCAGCCAGCCCCGGCGGCGTCCACAGCCCCATGCCGTGCTGGGTGATGCGCTGCCAGAAAGCCTGCAACGCAGGCAGGCGCTGCGCTGGCGGATTACCGGCGATCAGCGCGGCATTGATCGCGCCAATCGAGGTGCCGATGATCCAGTCCGGCTCGATGCCGGCTTCATGCAGCGCCTGATAGGCGCCGACCTGAAACGCACCGAGTGCGCCGCCGCCTTGCAGCACCAGCACGGTCTGGCCGAGCGGTGCGCAAACGTCAGGTTCGGCAACCCTGCTCTTGCCACGCTTTTTGGGAACACTCATGGTTTCGCCTTGCTGGTTTTGTTTGTGCTGGCCTGGTAATCATGGATCACGCGGCCGTAAGGCAGGGTCAGGTCGGCGATAAAATGCAGGCCGCCAAGCACCTTGCGCACTGGCAGGTCGGCCAGCGGCGCGTTGACGTGGGGCACCAGATGCAGACGCGCCGGGCCAGACCAGGCGCCCTTGACCTGAATATCGACCAACTCATACGCCACCAACTGGGCAATCGCCAGCGTGCCATCGACATCCGGGATCAGCTTGAGGTTGACCTGGGTCGCACTCATTTTTTCGATGATCGATGCCGCCGAGCACGCCTTGCGGCCTTGCAGGTCGTACAACAAATGCTGGTGCTTGTAGCCCATGGTGCCCACCGCCACCTGCACCCCGGCGTAGTCAAGGGTGCCGGTGAGGGTGTCGTGCACCACCTGCAATTTCGGATGACCGAGCTTTTTCGGGAAGCCCCAGATCTCGCGACCAGCGGCAATGGGCGGATGATCGTCGAGATACATCTGCGCGGTGAAGTTGACCGGCTTGTCGTTGAAGCGCGCCGGAATCACCAAGCCCGATTCGGTGTAGCTGCCAAAACCGGACGAATCGGGCATGCGGATGAACTCGCACAGCACCCGGTTGCTGCCATCGGGCTGCAACGGGTCGGGCAGCGCGGCGCGAATCGCTTCCGGATCCGATTCGTAGCTGATGATCAGGTATTCGCGGTCGATGAAGCGGTACGGGCCGGCCGGATAGGATGGCGAGCCCATCGGCATCGACGGCAGGGCGAGGATGTCGGTGGCGTTCACGCGCTTTGGCCTTGGTTATCGACAGCCGTCGTCACTGCGCGACCCAACCGCCGTCGATCGGCAGGATGGCGCCGGTGATCGAGGCGGCGTCATCGCCACACAGAAACTTCGCCAATGCCGCCACCTGTTCGACACTGACGAACTGCTTGGTCGGTTGTGCCAGCAACATCACATCGTTGATCACCTGCTGCTCGGTGATGCCGCGCGCTTTGGCGGTGGCCGGGATCTGCTTTTCCACCAAGGGCGTGCGCACATAACCCGGGCAGATCGCATTGACGGTGATGCCCTGCTCGGCCACTTCCAGCGCAACGGTTTTGGTCAGCCCGGCAATGCCATGCTTGGCGGCCACGTAGGCCGATTTGAACGGGCTGGCCACCAGCGCGTGCGCCGAGGCCATGTTGACGACCCGGCCCCAGCCCTTTTTCTTCATCGCCGGCAACGCCAGGCGGGTGGTGTGAAACGCCGAGGACAGGTTGATGGCGATGATCGCATCCCACTTTTCGGGTGGAAACTCGTCGATCGGCGCGACATGCTGAATGCCGGCGTTGTTGACCAGAATATCAATGCAACCAAACTCGGCGAGTGCGGCGTTGATCATCTGCTCGATCGCTGCGGGCTTGCTCATGTCGGCAGCATCGTAACGCACGGTGGCGCCGTGCTCGGCTGCAAGTCGCGCGCGGATCGCCTCGATTTGCGCGGCATCGCCAAAGCCATTGAGAATCACGTTGGCGCCAGCGGCGGCGAAGGCTTCGGCGATGCCCAGGCCGATGCCTGAGGTGGAGCCGGTGATGAGTGCGGTCTTGTGCGTGAGCATGATGTCCTCGCGGGGGTTCAGGGATGAATGCCAATGGCAACACGCGCGCACGACGCGACGATGACGGCGCAGCGCACAGCGGACAGGTGGCGGATGTTGGACAACCACCGACGCCGATTGTTGCATAGCAACAATGAACCGACGCATGCAGCGCCGCAATGCATGCACTCAGCCGGGTCGGCCGTCCGCGCGCGGGCTGAGGTAGATGCGCATCGAGCGCAATACCCACGGCGTGAATGCCAGCAGCCAGCCTGCTCCGGCCACGATTTGCCACAGCAGGCCGTCGGCAGCGGCTTCAGCCAGAATGCGGATTACGGCAACACACCCGATGGTGACGAACGCGAACCAGGCGACAGCGGTCATTTGCAATGGCTGCCCGGAATGGCCTTGGGTGACGCGGGTAACCATCGCCACCAGCAGGCTGCCGAAAAAGCCGATGGTGATGGCATGCACCGGGCCGCGGCCGAGCACAAACTCACCGCTAATCGCGAACACCAGGCTTTGCACCGCGAACAGGCTGAATGCGATCGGCAACCAGGCAAAGCCGACCAGCAACACCGACAGCAGACCGGGCATGGGTTGGCGCGGCTGCGCTGCGCTGTGCTTCGGCCACCACTGCCACAGGGTAACCGCCGCCAGCGCGGCCATCGGCAGGTCGGCAATCCACAACAGGCTGTAGCCGTGCATCAGTTCCAGCAGCAAGTGCGCAAACACCAGCAACCACCACGCCGCCAGCAGCCACAGCGGGCGCCAGATCCGGTAGCCCGGTATCACCACGCTGGCGAAGAACGGCAACATGCGATGGCAGACGGTGAGAAAGACCGGCAACGCAAAACCGAACACCGCGATCTTGATCGCCGCGAACATCCACAATAGGTGTGATTGCGCGTGCAGCCAGGCGGCAAACAGCAGCCAGGCCAGCAAACCCATCGCCAGCGCGGCGAAAGCGCTGAGCGCATGCCAGGTGCGGCCCTGCTCGCGCCACAACACGCCCAGCAGCGCGGCCATGCTGGCTACCCAACCGGCGATGCTGAACACCGCGCCCAGATGCACCAGATGCGGGAAGCCCGACAAGCCGACCAGCATCAGCATCTGGCCACCAAACAGGCCAAGCCCCACCGGCAGGTAGTGCCAACGGCTGAGCGCGGGCTGATTCATCCAGCGCGGAAATACGGTCAGCAAAAATCCGAACATGAATGGCGCCAGCACCTGCAGCGGCATCATCAGCGCATGTGCCCAACCGGCCGGGATCGGCGGCTGCGGCAATGCCAAGGCTGGCCAGTGCTGCCCGATCAGCCACGCCGTCCACCACGCCATCATCGCCAACACATTGAATGCGCCGACAAAAAACAACAGACGGTGGGGCGCGTCGGCAAGCCGCTGCGGGTTCAGTTCGCGGGATAGGTTCATGCGAATCAGTCTCATGTCATCGGATGTTGCACACATTGATCCAGATCATGACGAGCGCAGTAAAAATAGCGTGTCATGACACCCTGCCCGAGCTTGGCCGCTACCCATGACCGCAGACAATCATTCGCTCATCCCGTTGCCGCTGCAACCCGCGCGACTGGTGATCGACCGCATCGATGACGCCTTGCTGGTGCTCATCGCCATGCGCCGGCATCTGGTCGATGGCGTGAGCAGGATGAAGCGACGGCTGCGCGTGCAACACCACGACCCGGCGCGCGAACACGCCGTGCATCGCCGTGCCGGCAACCTGAGCGCGCGCCTCGGCCTGCCCGCGCCGCTGGCGCACGCGTTGATGGATCTGTTGATCGCCGATGCCCGCACGCAGCAAGGCATCACCGTTACCTTGTCTACCGCCCCGCCGACTCAGGGAAGCACCGCCATGACCACCACCTACACGCCAGCGTCACCGACCCAGCCACGCTTGCGCTTGCTGCGCGAGCGCCTCGGCCATGCCGCATTGCGCGCGCTGCCACCACCGCAGCGCGTAGCGCCGCTGCTGCGCGTGCTGCCGCCAGCGCTGCAACGGCGCGTGCTGGAACTGGCGATGGCGCGGGTGCTGGCACCGACCATGGCCGACGGCAGCCTCGATTTCATGGCGGGCCGACGGCTCGGCATCCACGTGTCCGACCTTGGTATGCAGTGGGTGATCGAACGGCGCGGTGACCGGTTATGCGTGTGCGAGCCTGGGGTCGAAGCGGAAGCCACCGTGTGCGGCAGCGCAACCGATCTATTGTTGCTGGCAAGCCGGCTGGAGGATGCCGATACCTTGTTCTTCCAACGCCGGCTGGAGCTGACCGGCGATACCGAACTGGGCCTGACCGCGCGCAACCTGCTCGACCGGCTGTCCTGGGAAGACGTGCCGCTGGCCTTGCGCATCGCACTCAACCGCAGCGCGCGCTTTGCCCGCGCCGCACGTACCGCACATCGCGGCAGCGATTGGTAGCAACAAAACTACACCGCCATACCGGCACGGCCGTGCCAGTAGCCATTGTCGTCGCCACGGCGCGGCAACGGGCTTTCGCTGGCGAGTGCAGCGCGAAAATACTGCACCACCTCGGCCATGCCGTCGGCCTGCGGATACAGGCGCAACACGCTGGCACCGAGCGCGCGCATTTGCGCCATTTCCGGCGCCAGATCGCAGACCTCACGGCCTTGCACCTGAATGCCATTGATGACCAAAAACGGATCACCGTCGCGGCTGGCCAGCGGCAGCCCATCGGGGTGCTGCAAACAGCGGAACTCGCACTGGTCCTTGCCGACATCAAATGCGCGAGCGGTGAAGCAGCGCGCTGAATACGCCAGCGGCAAGCGGCCCCAGGCGATCAACTCGATCTCCGGCAAGGTGATCGACTCGGCTTCGGCAGCAGCGCCCAGTTCGATCAGCAGATCGCGGCTCAATTCGACGCCCGGCACCCAGCGCTGCATGCCGTCGGCGATGAGCATCGCCAGCGCGCGATGGTTGTAGACATTCAAGGTTGGGCCGCCAACAAACGGCAGACCGCGCTCACGGCACAACTGCACCGCCGACAGATCATTGGCCTCAATCCGGAAACGGCCATTCTCGACCAGCCGTTGCAGCGCACCCAGTTCGGATTCGGCTTCCAGCAGGGCCAGGCTCGACAGCACCACCTCGCGGCCGTTGTCGGCGATCTCGCCGGCCAGCGCCAGCCAGTCGCGGCTGCGTAATTCGCGCCGTTTCGAGCACACCGTTTCGCCGAGATAGAACACATCCAGCGGCCAATGCATGGCTTCGCGATAGTACGCAAACACCTGTTCGCGCGGCCAGAAATATTGCGGTGGTCCCAGACTCAATCGCATGGCTTCAGTCCTTGCAAGTGCCGTAGCCGTAGGCTGGGTAGAGCGCAGCGAAACCCATCGCTAACCGGCGACGATGGGTTTCGCTGCGCTCTACCCATCCTACGATTTGCAACCCTCAATGCCACGCCCGGTGGTACGGGCCAAGCGTGGTCTGGTGGCCTTCGGCGTGCGCCGACAGCGCGCTTTTCCACGCCGGTTCGACCGCCCAGTGCGCCGGGTCGGCGGCGCAGCGATCGATCGCGCTGCGCCAGGCGTGGGTTACCGTTGACACATAAGCCACACCACGCTGGCGGCCCTCGATCTTGAGTGCGCTGACACCGATCTTGAGCAAGCGCGGCAGCAATTCCATGGTGTTCAAGCTGGTTGGTTCTTCCAGCGCGTGAAACACCTCACCACCGACTTCGAAGCGGCCCTTGCACACGCAGGGATAGCCAGCCGGTTCGCCGGCGTCAAACCGATCGATCAGCACGCCGTTCAAATGCACGGCACGCTTGCCGTCGGGCAGTTCTTGCCAACGCACGAACTTCGCCGGCGAGCACACGCCATGGCGATTGGGCGAAGCGCCGGTGACGTAGCTCGATAGCTGGCAGCGGCCCTCGACCATGATGCACAGGCTGCCGAACGCGAACACTTCCAATGGCACCGGGCTGTTCGCGCACAGGCGCTCGACCTGTTCGATCGACAGCACCCGTGGCAACACCGCACGCGCAATGCCGAAGCGCTCGTGGCAATAGCGCAGCGCCGCGGCGGTGGTGGCCGAACCCTGCACCGACAGATGCCGGGGCATCTGCGGATGCGTGCGCGCGGCGTAGTCGAGCACCGCCATTTCGGCGGCGATGATGGCATCGGCACCGAGCTCGGCAGCGCGATCCACCGCCGCCTCGAACATCGCCAGCCGCGCTGAATCGGGATAGGTATTGAGCGCGACGTACAGCTTGCGCCCGCGTTGATGCGCGTAGTCCGCGCCCTGGCGCAGCTCGGCCTCACTGAAGTTCAGGCCCGGGAAGGCACGCGCGTTGGTCTGGTCGCGGAAACCGACATAGACCGCATCGGCGCCATTATCGACCGCCGCCTTGAGCGCCGGCAGATTGCCGGCGGGGCACACCAGTTGCATGACGATTTTCACCTCGCTCGGCATGACATCGGGTGTCGATTGTCGCCGCCGCTGTCGATCACTAAATTGATCCGGATCAGGTTTCCGGCGGTGTTACCAGCTTTTCCCACAGCGCCTGCACCCGTTTCTCGATCGCGGCATCACCGGTGATCGGCCGGCCCCAGTCGCGGGTGGTTTCCCCAGGCCATTTGTGGGTGGCATCCAGCCCCAGCTTCGAACCAAGGCCGGGCACCGGGCTGGCAAAGTCGAGGTAATCGATCGGGGTGTTTTCGATCAGCACGCTGTCGCGCGCCGGATCGACGCGGGTCGAAACCGCCCAGATCACCTGTGCCCAGTTGCGCACGTCGATATCGGCGTCGGTGACGATCACGAACTTGGTGTAGGTGAACTGGCGCAGGTACGACCATACCGCCATCATGATCCGCCGCGCGTGGCCGGCATACTGCTTGCGGATACTGACCACCGCGACGCGGTACGAACACGCCTCCGGCGGCAGGTAGAAATCGACGATTTCAGGGAACACTTTTTGCAGGATCGGCACGAAGATTTCGTTCAACGCCTGTGCCAGCACCGAGGGCTCGTCGAACGGCGCGCGGCCCATGTAACTGCCGTGATAGATCGCATCCGTGCGCAAGCTCATGCGCTCGATCGTGAACACCGGGAACGGCGCCTGCGCATTGTAGTAGCCGGTGTGATCGCCGAACGGCCCTTCCAACGCGGTATCGCCGGGCTGGATGAAACCTTCGAGCACGATTTCGGCGCCGGCCGGAGCGTCCAGGCCGGTCAGCGCGCTGTGCCACAGGCGAGTGCGCTCGCCGCGCAGCAGGCCGGCGAACTCGTATTCGGACAAGGTATCGGGCACCGGCGCCACCGCCGCCAGCAGCGTTGCCGGATCGGCGCCGATCGCCACCAGCAGCGGAAACGGCTTGTCTGGATGCGTGGCCTGCCAGTCAGCGTAATCGAGCGCACCGCCGCGATGCGGCAGCCAGCGCATGATCACCCGATTGCGGTCGATCACCTGTTGCCGATAGATCGCCACGTTCTGCCGTTTCTGGCGGGTGCCGCGGGTAACCACCAGCCCGAAGGTGATCAGCTTGCCGGCATCGCCCGGCCAGCAGCGCTGGATCGGCAAGCGGCCAAGGTCCACGTCATCGCCGGTCAGTACCTGTTCCTGAAACGCCGCCTCGCGCACGCTGCGCGGCGCCACATGTGCCAGTTGCGCCAACTCCGGCCATTGCTGCAACGCCTCGCGCAACGAGCTCGGCCAGCGTGGTTCCTTGATCGCCGCCAGCAACGCACCCAATTCGCGCAGCGACGCCAGCGGCCGCCCCGCAATCGCGGCCTCGATGCGCGCGCGATGGCCGAACAGGTTGCCGAGCAGCGGATGCTGCGATCCAACAGGGGCCTGCATCAGCAGTGCCGGCCCCTGTGCGCGCAGCGCGTGCAGGCACAGCGCCGTGCTTTCCAGTTCGGGATCGACCGGATCGGACACCCGGCGCAAGCCGCCGGTTTTTTCCAGGTGCGCGATAAAGCTGCGCAGATCGTGAAATGCCATTGCCCGGCCTCCGTGGTTTTGCTTTCCCGAGAAATTGCTGAGCCCATCTGTTTCGTCATGCCAGCGACTGCGCGCGTCTGGAGCACCCGTGAACAGCGAAGCTGGCCCGTAGGGCGGCGGGCATGGACAGCCCGCGGTAAAGCTGGAATCCAGTGACGTCAAGAGGTCAAGCAAGAGCGAGGCGCTGGATGCCAGCTTTCGCTGGCATGACGACGCTACACGTGCCATTGCCCACTGTCGCCGATTCAACGGCGGCGCAATTTGATCTGGATCAGGGCGGCGACAGTATGGTGCTGCGATGCTGTGCCGCCGTGCCTGCGGCACACCGCCGGGAACCGTGCCATGTCCGATCTTTCCGCCCTGCCGCGCCCCGAGCCCCGCCCCGGGCTGGAACACGAATATGCCGAACTGGGCGAGCGCCTGCGCGGCCTGCTGCCGTGCGTGGAATGGCCATTGCATCTGCCGTGGATCGATGCGATCCGCCGCCTCAAGGCAGTGCGCGGCGCCACGATTCTGGCGCACAGCTATCAATCGCCGGAGATTTTCCACGGCGTTGCCGATGTCACCGGCGATTCACTGGCGCTGGCGGAAGCCGCGGCGCGCTGCGACAGCAAGATCATCGTGTTCTGCGGCGTGCAGTTCATGGCCGAGACCGCCAAGATTCTCGCGCCGGATCGAACCGTGCTGATCCCCGACCTTGCCGCGGGGTGTTCTCTGGCCGCCGCGATCACCGCCGCTGATGTGCGCGCCCTGCGCCGGCGTCATCCGGGCGTGCCGGTGGTGAGCTACATCAACACCTCGGCGGAAGTGAAGGCCGAGTCCGATGCCTGCTGCACATCGGCCAATGCCTTGCAGGTAGTCGAGTCGATGGCCAGCGCGCAGGTGATCTTTGTGCCCGATCGCTACCTCGGCCAGTACATTGCCGCGCAAACCACGGTCGAACTGATCCTGTGGGAAGGCAGTTGCGAAGTGCATGA
>Ga0100394_1000760_pt1 | contig 26634 bp, 42 predicted proteins | sample CryGeymeta201518_FD_81549 | JGI IMG/M metagenome (GOLD analysis project Ga0100394, IMG submission 81549) | Groundwater microbial communities from Crystal Geyser aquifers in Utah, USA - Crystal Geyser metaG 2015-18 | ecosystem: Environmental > Aquatic > Deep subsurface > Groundwater | place: USA... | reverse complement strand
ATGCGGGTGCGGACTCGTTACGGGCAGGGACGTGAACGCCGCGTTAAACATACTCGCTTCCGGAACGGAAGCTTTGCGCCTTGAGCGCAAGAAAGCCGTGGGCTTAAGCCCACGGTAGTTCACTTGACAAAACAACGTACATGCGTATAATTTAATAGACATGGAAACACATATCGCCATAAGTCAGATGTCACGCCGGCGAGGCTCTCCTGAAAAAGGGGTTTCCCGCCTGACGCGGCCGCAGGGCGTACCGAAGGGGCCAAATGCCGCTAGCCGCACAGCGGACAAGGCGCACGCGCCTGTGGGTCTTATAGCCGGATTTGCCGATACTTTTCCGGTGCGTCACAAAGAAGCTGTTGTTGGGGAAAGGGCAAACCAAACGCATAAGATAGCGGACATATGCGCACAACAGCAAAAGTGGTCAAAAAGACCGACCGGGATGACCGTAGTCCAAAAGACTGTGGTGGAGGAACAAAGCCGTATGGGAGGTGCTAGCATCCCCGCCAACCCGATTAAGGCTTTGTTACAGTATCGGCCTGGCAGAATTTTTACACTACAGGAAACAACTTCCTAAAAGACGTCTGAGCAGTATGGCTTGTTGGTCCCCCGATTTATAGGGGGAGGTCTACCTGGCGGATGCCAGGAAACCCCAATAAATATAATAAACTAATAAGCTCTTACTTTAACCAAGTTAACCTACCCATACTCAATGAGTCCAAGACCAACCCCTGCCGGCCAGCAGACCAATCCGGAACGAAGTTATACTTTTAGCTAAAAAATAGCCATAATGTGTTATAATAAACCAATATGCCTATTTACAAGTAATACAGTCATGTTTATAAATTAATGATATAACGGTAGTAACATTTTTACCACTGAAAGGAAAACGGATATGGATACGTATACAGAAAACAAAATACATAAACTTATTATCTCTGTTATATGTATACTAATATTTACCGCACTCTTATTTATCTGCCGGGAAAAATACAGCAGAGAAAAACCGGAGCCTGTAATCACGGTTGACGACATTATTCCGTTTCTAATTCGCAAAGAAAGTCATGATAATCCCGATGCTGTAGGCAATGCCGGTGAATTTGGCCTATGCCAAATAACAGAGGCGGCGGCTGAGCAGGTTGGCTATGACTTCGCACGTGTAAAAACAGAACCGGCTTACAACATAGCCTGCGGACGTGATTACCTCCGCTGGTGTTATGACCGATTCCCTTATCGGCAGGGGCTTGAGCGGTGGAAATATGCCCTATATGCCTATAATTGGGGCATAGGCAACGTCAGAAAGTATGAACGGGGAGAGTTAATTCTCCCCAAGCAGGTGGAAAATTATGCCTCTGAAATACTCAAACATTCTTACGGAGAGGAGTAAGCCATAAAAGTTGTTTCGACTGTATTTTACACAAGTATGGCATGAACTGTAGCAGCCGTCCATCCCCGTGGCGGGATGTGCTTCATTCTCTTTGCAAACCTACAGAGCTGCTTGACGCTGTATGCACCATGTGCCTGTGCCTTGAACTAGTTTACGAAGCAGAGAAAGGATAGAGCCGATTATAAAACTATGTAAGAGAAACTTAAAGGGTAAAGCCAAATGTTGTGCAAGTTGCCCATTTAAAGAAGAAATATTATCAATATATCCGGAATTACAATCATTGTTTGCTGCTAAAAGGAGAGAAAAATGTGCACACGCACCGACTATGCTATTATCCCGGGGAAGACGTTGAAAGACGAGATGAAAGCAGTTGGCATGACCGTATCGGAACTTGCCCGTAAAACCGGCTATAGCAGGAACGCTATTTACAAAATCGTACGCGGCAGGTCGCCGATAACTGCCGAAATAGCTCTTTCTCTCGAAATGGTACTTGGGGTATCTGCAAATTTCTGGAACAATTTAGAAAGAAACTATCGAGAGGATATTGGTCATATAAGTGAAGGTAAAAAACGATGAACATTGATTTGGAAAAAAAGCTGGTTGCAAAATATCCCGATATTTTTCAGGACGTAGATAAATCGCCTGGACAATCATGCATGGCATTCGGAATTGAATGCGGCGACGGATGGTATAAACTTATCGATGAATTGTGTATGAAAATAACAGAACACGTAAGATGTAACAATATGGAGCCGGTTGTTGCAAGCCAGATAAAGGAAAAGTTCGGAGGCCTCAGGTTTTACTATTTCGGAGGAGATGACTTTATCTCTGATTCGGTAGACGATGCCGAGGAAAGGTCGTTTAAAATATGCGAGGTATGCGGTGAGCCGGGGATTATCGAGAAGGCCGGATGGCTGAGATGCCTATGCGATAAATGCAGGAAGGCAGGACGCAGCGAAAAGACGACAAAGGAAAACATTTCTTCGAAAGGAACTTGACAATACCGCAGCAAGCATTATAATAAGCTGAAAAACCGAAAGGAAAAAGCATGGAGCAGATAACTGAGTCGGACAAGAAATTGTTGGAAGAAATATTCGGAACACCGGAAGAATGTCTGAGCCGCTATATGGAAGAAAATAAACGTTTGGAAGACTGGACTGACACCCTCGAAGCTGAAAACAGACGTATGAGAAATGCGCTAAAACGCCTATTTGACTTTACTAGAACTATCCGCAATTGCCAGACTATTTCTGATGTCGCATCAATGGTGCTTAGTGGCATGGGGCCGATGGAAGAAGCGGAAAAAGTATTAAACGAAATACCGGGAGAGTGGTGTTTTGCAGACGACACAGGGCGGCAGGGCTGCGTTATATCGCAGACCACGCTCCCGTTATCGTGTTTGCAGATGACTGGGAGAAATTCGGAGATCGTAAGGGCGAATTGTTTATAGTCCCTCTGCCAAGAGATATTGGCCATAACGGATGAAAGGATAAGCCATGTACACGTCTGAAAGAATAATATTATGCCCAAAGTGCAACGGGCAGAAAATCGTGTCAACTCCGCCATGGTTACCAGGGGATGTTTATACCTTTACCTCATCAGGTACCGAGATGTACACATGCCCAGTTTGCAATGGCATCGGGTATGTTGTGTTAGTGAATGAACATCCGGAGAAAGGATAAGCCATGACAGTAGAAGAAATTATAAAGGAATACTTGACAACAAACGGATACGACGGGCTGTGCTGTGAGGACTGCGGGTGCGGTATTGATGACTTGGCCCCGTGCGGTTGATATGCGATTAGATTGTGTACCGGCATATAAAGACAATTCTTGCCCTGATAAGGCCATCTGCGAATACGCCCGTGAAGACTGTTGCTGTTACCGGGCAGAGAAAGGATAGAACATGAGGTGTGACCATTTATTAATCTGCGCTCTGTGCGCAATAGGCATGATACTGATTTCTCTCTGGCTGAAATGCCAGTGAAAGGATAAGACCATGACCGAAGAGGATATGCGTAGGTATGATGTCGTATTAAAGATGCCGAGAAAAGTAGTGACTGACATAGAAGCAGAAAAGCCAGCCAAAAACAAATGTTTTCAAAGTTATCAGGCTGGATTTTTGGACACATCTAGAGCAATTGTGATTGACCCAGGCGATGTATTCCTGGATGCAGACTTTAATTACCCCGGCGAAGACGAAGAAGAGTTAGACACACGGGAATATATAAGAGGCCAAATTAATGTTATCATCGGATATTTACGGGTGCTGAAGGATAAAACGTGAAAACAGACGGCACGGAAATGTCAAATACTCAAAACTGTCAATACACCCCATCGCTCCACAGCGTAGGCGGTGTGTATTGGGTGGTATGTGCGTGGTGCGAAGAATCGAAAGGCTACGGTAACCCGGAGACATTTTGCAAAGCCGTGATGCAGGCATCAAAAGGCGAAGCGCTTTTTTGTTCAGATGAATGCAGGGAGCAATGGATAACGGGTGGACCGCCCGGGGAAAAGATTCCTGCGGAAGAAAAGATTCCTCCGGAAGAACAGATTCCTGCGGAAGAAAACATTCCTCCGGAAGAAAACATTCCTCCGGAAGAACAGAAAAGCGATGTATATATATGATTCCGATGGCTGTTATTATGGGCACAAACTTACTGCTGTAAGCAAGGCAAGAACAGGAGAAACCAGAGTGACAATCCTAAACAAGCCAGATGGTGTGTTTCTTATTGTTGGCTGGTGGAGCTGTCTCTACCCACAAGACGCTATGGATTTAGTAAATAACCCTAGTATGGTTGTGTGCTGTATGGGGCCGTCTTCTAGAAATTTTGACGGAATAATATATTATTGAAACTATTGCGGGCCGGTTAATTACGACTCGCTTTTTAACTAAAAAAAGTTGATTTTATGTTATAAAACAAAGATGTGATTATTTAGGTAATCATCAAATTTTAAGCTGTTGCAAACGTTTAAAGGGAGGACTAAAATGATTATATATCACCATAACGACCTGGATGGCAGGGCAAGTGCGGCAATTATGCTGCGATGGGCGAGAGAAAAGGGCGCAATTCGGTCTAATGTAAAACTGCGCGAAGTTGGCTACAAAGATGTTATAGACGTAAATGAGGTAACGCTGCTTGACAGGGTGGCGATCCTTGATTTCAGCTTCAAGCCTGAGGTAATGGCTGAAATACAAAAGCGCGCACTTGATGTGATATGGTGCGACCACCACGTTACGGCAAAAGATTATGGTTACACAAATGTTCCCGGTTATCGTGATTTCAAGGAAGGGGGCCTGTCCGGATGCGAGTGCACATGGAAGTATTGTCATAATGATATATATATACCCCGGGTATTCAAGCTTATTGGCGATTATGACGCCTGGCGGCTGCAGGACCCGGCCAGCAAGGCGTTTTATGAGGGAATGAAAATGGAAGATACATGCCCGTCCTCTTCAATTTGGAGTTTACTATATAAGCCGGACCTGCCAAACAACCTGCAAATAAACAAAATAATCGAGAATGGCGTAGCCGCGATAAAATACAGGGATAGCTACTGCGCATCCATGGCCGGCAGTTACGGATACGAAACAATTATTGATGGGCATAAGGCTTACGCCCTAAACATATACAGGTTTGGGAGCGGCGGGTTTGGCGAACGGTTTAACAAGTACCCGCTTTGTATTGCTTATATCCATGACGGGAGCAGGTTTACGGTGTCTCTGTATTCCGAAACAGTCGACGTGTCTGTGATAGCGCGCCATTACGGCGGCGGCGGACACGTGGGGGCCGCCGGTTTTGTGTGCCATGAGCTTCCGTTTAAGAATCATGACACCGGAAGTGATAGTTGAGATGTTTCGATAAAATAAACGATGATATTTGAACAGGAGTTGCGGAAACTTATCGGCGACAGGCCGATTGTTTGCGATACGTGCGGGAGCACGGATGTTGTTATAGACTTTGACAAGTTTTATAAATCTGCTGAGGCAGTCGGCTGTAAAAGTGATTACTGGCGTGTCCGCCGTGCAAACAGGATTTGCCCGCTTGCGTTTACGCGAGAATGGTAAAGGCAGAAGCTGAAAACAAGCAGTTGCGAGAAGCACTGGGAAAGAAAGGATAAGCAATGTGTGATGAACCTAAACGCGAGTGTTATAATAATGAGTTTGATTATCTTAAGGCGTATAAAGATTGGCTGGAAGATGTAGAAGATATTCCCGAATACGATATTAATATAAGGGTGCCTTATCCTAAAAAAGTGATATGCAAACTTGTCCCGGCGACTCTGCTGGAACGATATAAAGCCGCCAACACACTATTACTCACATACCTGGGGTCAAGGGGCCATTGTAAAAGCGACATCGTATGTGATGACTGTAATCCACTTAGTTCCACGGAAAGATCTGAATGCAAGCTCATAAAAAAGATACATGCCGAATTGACATCCATACTTGAGCCGGGAAAGAATAAGGCATGATAGAAGGTCCGTCGTTTAAGTTTGGCGACATGTTCTCGACACTTGGAAATGAAAACTCATTATTTGTCGTAACGGCAAACTCTGATATCAAACTTAACGGTGAGCTCGTTATGGGCGCCGGTATAGCCCTGCAGCTCAGAAATGCCTGCAGGGAAGCTGGCTTCAATATCTGTTCAAGAGCTGCAAAGTACATTCGGCTGTCGCCGGAGCCAGTAATAATGACAGACGAGGGCCTGTATTGTCAAGAACCCCGGCTTTAAAGCCAGGGCATGTTAGGAGTAGCAAGGCCGATGCGAAACAAGCGTGTTAAAATCAAGACTAGAGTGGCCAAGATCCGCAAGGGTCGTTTGAAGGCAGCTGAACCGTCTGTGCGTGGCGGCACAAAGGATGTTGGAGACGCCTCCCTAATCTCCGTCCTCTCTGACGGTCAGCCTCGAAGGGATACACATACTGGTTACGGTTCCAGGCTTAACGCAACAAAAACCGAAGTGTTTGTTCCGGTGTTATCTGCAGATGGCGAAACATTAATGCCGACTATCCCGTCCAGGGCCAGGCGCTGGACAAGGACAGGTAAAGCAACCCCGTTCTGGAAGAAAGGTATTTTTTGTGTTAGACTCAATGTAAAACCAAGCGATAACAAAAAACAATCTATTGTTGTTGGAGTCGATCCTGGAAGCAAAAAAGAAGGGTTTACCGTTAAATCAGAGTCGCATACGTATATCAATATACAGACTGATGCGGTAACATGGGTAAGGGATGCGGTTGAAACAAGAAGAAATCTACGTAAGACGAGAAGATACAGAAAAACACCGTGTCGTAAAAACAGAACAAATCGTTCTAGCGGTACGCTTGCACCATCGACAAAGGCACGCTGGCAATGGAAATTAAGGATATGCAATTGGTTAAAAAGTATATTCCCAGTTGATTGTTTTGTTGTTGAGGACATAAGAGCAAAAACTAAAAAAGGACAGAAACGTTGGAACACTTCATTTTCTCCGTTGGAAGCTGGTAAGAAGTGGTTTTATTCCGAACTTGGTAAACTATGCGATGCAAAGTTAAAACAGGGTTATGAGACAAAAGAGCTTCGTGACATTGCCGGATTAAAGAAAACCAGTAAAAAGATGTCTAATTGTTTTAATGCTCACTGTGTGGATTCATGGGTATTGGCTAATTCATGGATAGGCGGGCATATTAAACCAGACAACGAAGCTATTACATTAATAACCCCACTTCAATTTCATCGTAGACAACTACATGTACAGAATCCGGCTATTGGCGGCGTTCGTAGAAAATATGGTGGTACGACAAGCTTAGAATTTAAGCGTGGCAGCATTGTTAAACACGTATGGCTTGGGTTGTGTTATGTCGGCGGAACAAGCAAAAACAGAATATCGTTACATAATATACAAACTGGTGAAAGAATATCGAGAACAACAAAACCGGAAGAGTGTAAGTTTTTAACATACAATAGTTGGCGTCTCCGCCGCGCATTAAAATGCGTGGTTCCCGACGCCTAGGAGGTAATAATGGAGATGTTACAGGCATTGGCAATTATACTCGGTACAACTGTGGAAAAGTCGTGTCCAGTATTCGTGCACAGGCAGTACAAAGTTGGCGAGAAAGATCCGGATAAGGAATTTTTGTGTTTACATGCAGATTCTGACTCAACGCTGCAAGAGACATATGCGTGCAAATATCGCGACACGTGTCGTAAAGCGTATGACTTTAAAGGAGTAATGGGATAGAAAGGATAAACAATGAAGGTAAAATGTGATGAAGCGATGAGTATGTAAAGAAAAACGCTGGTCTGGGTATCGTGACTTGGGCCCAATTTAGGCCGGATAAAAAAACAATTGAGGCTCGAAGGAAGGTTAGGTTAGCGAAAACCTGAAGTCTATCAAGAGACAGAGAAGCGGAGGCAAAATAATGAGCCGATCCTACGGTATGCGGGTTAGAATAGTGAAGCCCAATACAAGGAAACTCAAGGAAATTCAAAAAGCAATGGATAAAATCTGGCAATTTACGGACCTTGAAACCGTGAAAGGAAAAGGCCGGAGCGTGCAGGCAATAGAAGCGTATGGCGAAAGCAGCCTGTGCGGTGGTGAAAGCGAGGAGGAATTCGCGGAGCGTTTTGCAGCGGCAATCTGGAAAGCCAGCGGCGGTTACTGCGAAATAGAAATAGATGCAACCTATCTTGAAGACTTGCCCTACAGCACGCATGTGATGGGGCATGACGAATATGTAGACATAATAGTAAATAATAATATCAAAAATACATAATTCTTAACTTGAACTTTGCAGATACAAGTGAAATGTAAAAAGACCGGAATAAACCGGTCTTTTTTTAATCTATGTTTCCGCCTCCCCCAAGACATCTTCAGTGATCTTATTTGTAATCTTGTGAAGAAAACCCAGGCTCTTCTGCAGCGCATTTATGATTTTTACTTTTGTATCATAACTGTTTAACACTGTCTGGGACAGGATCTTATCTGCCTGTTCGGTAAAGCCTATCATGTCACTTCCGTACTGCGCCGTCTCTTTCTGGTCCAGGACTGTCCTGCCGGAATATTTGCCAAATGTCTTCCTGGACAAGTTAATTACCTTCATGGCGAGAAGTCTCTCGTGCCGGGCTGGCGACGTAAGCAACTTACGGACCTTGGCCTGTATCGGCGCAAGGGCGTACCTGTATTTGTCTTTGGTGACCACCTCTAATGCGCCACGCGTATCACCCGGGCCCATTCTGCCGGTCATGCCGCTGCGGTTACCGTACCCTGAGTCCCAGACCCTGGTCGTTTCCAGTGAAAGGTCCGGCATTGCCTCTGAAGCCGTTATAGCCTCCTTTTTCGTCAGCGGCCTGTTAAACGCATGACCCACAAGCGAGGCCGTCGCCGAGTCTATAGACTTGTCATCTTTTAAAGATGAGATTGTCTCGTTATATTCGTAGGTTTTCCGCATCGTATCTATAGTATCATGTGTCATACTGCCAAGTGTCCCGGTCTCAACAGCATAAGCCTGGTATGCAGCCTGGAAATTTTTATACTGCCCCGACTGCATCATGTCGAACAGCGTTTCCTGCATTTCGCCTGCGGCCCTGCCACCGGATAGCGATTCCATGGCCGCAGCCCGCCCGCCCGCCATGCCCATTATACCAAGCCCGGCCCTGGTCCTCTCCATGTACGAGCCCGTCCCCATGGTTCTTGCCTGCAACAGCACGTCTGTGTTGAACATGTTTGCAAACGATCCGGCCATACGCTCCGTGTACGCAGCGCCTCCTGTCATAGCAGAAACGGCCCCGTACAGCATTATTCCTTCCCTTGCCGGCCTTGACAGGCTTTGTGCATATTGCGAGCTGAAGCTTAATGCGCGTTCCGGGGCGCCATACCTGAAATCCGGAAGGTCCATTACGTCTTTCATGGCCTGCCGGCCGTATTGAGCCGATATACCGGCAAGCATCTCAACAGTCTTGGCCTGGGTCATAAGAGAATCAGCCGACTTCTTTTTAATTAAAGGCATCAGTGTGTCTTTAAGTTCTGACAACAGGTCTTTGGCGCTGCCGGCCAAATAGGCGTAAGCCACTTCCTGGAGCTGATTAACGTCCGCCTTTGATGAGGCTGCCCATTTGGTTGTTTCGGCTGCCATCAATTGCGCCGTCCTTACGGAAGGCATTCCCGGTTTCCCCAGATTTAACATTAAATATTTCTGTGTCTGTTCAAAATACGGGTCATACCCGCCGCCCAGGTATTTGGAACCTGTGTATTTAATCCAGTCACCAGCGCCCATCCCGGTCGCTGCACTGAGACCCATGTCTGCGGCAAACAGCGCTATTCCCGCTAATCCGCCGGCCAGCATTATCCCGGCAAACATACCGGTGTCTATGACCGGGTTTGCAACGGCTGCTGTACCGACGCCAAACCTGGCCGGATCCATTCTCTCTTTTAACATGGCCTGTTGTACCGGCATTAAGCCGGTCCACTTGCCAGACCTTGTGCCGAAAAGCCCTGGAAGGGCAAACTCCGATGGGGCATAAGCCGTGTGCTGATACGTAAAACTAGCGGTTGGGAACACGTCTTCCTGAGGCATAGTCATAAAATAGGCTTTGCCGGTCTCGTCTTTATAATAATATGGATATTTATATGCGTACATTTAAAAACATCCTATTTGTCCTATTTGTCCTGTTTGTCCCGCTATTTAGACTATTTGTGTGTTTCATTGTGCGGCCACAAGCTTATCAACTTCGCCGGCGAACTCAATAACAGTCTCTTTAAACATAGTTGCGATCTCTTTAAAGCTATCTGTCCCGGAACCCTTTGCCTGTAAAGACTTTACAATATTTTCTATATTTTCCGGACTATCCCCGCCAAATTCAGGATCTCTGAGCTTATAAACAGCTTCGCCCACTGCACGATCTGCCGGACTCATGTCTTCTCTATACAGTAAGTCAGCATACCGTTCGGTTATTTTTTCAACCTCCACCATTTGTGCAGAGGACAGGCGCGTCTTTAAAGCAGCAACCCCTTTGCCTATGTTCCCAAACATTCCCTTAACAGGCTGTCCATGAAGGGCGTTGTATACAGAACTAATGATGTTTTTGCTGCTCTGTCTTTCTAATTTTAACTGTTCGAACAAGTTAAACGCCTTTGTATACTCACCATTAAACATCGTGTTCGCTATAAGCTCTATCGCTGGATATCTTTGCTTATTTCCTTCATTAAACAGCGTGTCCATATTAAAGCCTCGGCGGGTTAACAGGTCTGTGGCCATAAATTCCTGCGCAGCCCCAACATCGGCACCTGCCTCCATAGCGTGCACAAAGCCCCCAGGCTGCATGAAAACCCCGGCCCCGGCTACCATAGCCTCCTGTACGGTTTTTGCGCCAGAGCCCAGCCCAAGCGCTATCAGCTGGGTCCTTGGGTCCCTCATGCCGGTCATCAGCCTTTGCGCCTCACCCTGCATGACAGTTTCCCGGCCCCACATACCGCCATATGCCGGGCTATATAACGGTAAAAGAAAAGCGCCGGACATTCTTTCTGCGCCAGCTTCGGTTGTCATCTGACGTAAAGCATTGAAGCCAAACAACTTAGCCTGTATTCCATACCTTATATCCGATGCTGTGCCGGCTGCCGACAACTGTCTTATTCCAGATGGTGTTGATATAGATATTAATTCAGGACCTGATTCCTTAACAAGCTTCACAAAGTCTTCCTTGGACATCATTGCGGATCTTCTTAAATCGTTTAATCCTTTTGTGACATCCGTAATTTCTCTCATAAACTCTTGGCCTGTCATACCTTTACGATATTGGACAGACCCCGATGCCATGGTCATATTTAAAAGAAAATTCCTATATTCCGGGTCAAGCCCGGCCATATCCTTAAACACTCCTCTTGCGACTTCAGCGCTTAACTTTCCAACTTTTTCAGGATTTAAGTCGGACTCTAATCCCCACGTACGCCTGCCCGAATAAGCCAACTGTCTCGCATATCCGGTCGGATCCTGGTATAATCCGATCTGTCCGGCCAATCCTGACATTGTACCTTCAGCGAACCCTAATTTTTGCGCAATCCAGTCTAATGCTCCTATTCCCCACTTTCTTGCCGGAGTAGCCATATACCTGGCTACATCTCCCCAGTTTTCAGATCTTACGCCTCTTTCCCTGGCATAATAATCGGATAAAAACCCTGACGGCCATTTTGATGAATTATAACGGTTAAAACTAAATGATGACCCAAGAGTATTCAGCCATCTCAGGGCTGGATTATAATACGGCACCATGGAACTTTCAAGCACAGGCCCATTAATTTGTGCAGACCAAAAGTTGCCAGATAGGAAATCTTTTGCCAAAGTTTGAGTAGCAAGCGCACTAGTTGTCACAAACTCGCCACTGTCAGAAATAGACGCATAAGCTGCGGCGCGGGAAAGACTTACAACATTTGCGACCCTCTGTTTGAATGATGGAGCGCCGGAAGATTTAGCCTCATTGTATAATTTTTCAGCCAATTTGGCCTGATAAGCATAAAAATCTGAATTAGACTTATTTTTAAAATCATCAACGAACTGGTCATCGATAGTTGTGTTATCTTCTCCCACTTTTTTGTCCTAACTATATATAGTATAACAAGTTAGCCATGCATAAAACCGGACATAGCCTGGTAAAACTGCCTGTCCTGGGCTAAAAGCTTTTTAGTTAAATATTTCCTCATAGCCCTTGGCATTTTCTGTCCCCTGCCGTATTCCCCGATATAATCTCTGAACTTCGGCGATATGTCTTCAAGGCTCCTGCTGAAAGCGCTTGTCTCTCCTATTGACTGCCTGGCCCCAATAATGGCATCACTGGCATTTCGTGCGCCTTTACCTTTTATTGTCGACAACAGGTTATGTTCCTTCATAAGGACCTGAGGCGATGCGTGTAACTGTCTGGTTTTATACAACTGCGACGGCCCTGCTCCTCTTTCGTATAACTCGTGCAGGATCCCCATTGTACGGGCTGCTTTTTTGCCTGGACCTGATAAGCCCTTGATACCGCTTTGAAGGTCTTTGCCTGCAAATATCATACCGGGGGCAATTCTCTTAGAATATCTTTCTCCCAATTGTTTTGCAGTGTTTTGGAGTAATGGGCTGGCGGCGGCCCCGGCTCCCTTTAACGGTATGTTACGCGGTTTAAGCACGTTTGCTATCTGGCCCTTTGTCATTATAGTGAATATACCGCTCTTCCTGCCGGTATCCGTTAAACCCTTTATCCGTCTAAAGATACCTTTCGATACCTCGCTTATGTTTGCCGATGTTTTTATCATACAAGCGAAGCGGTGTCCCGAGTAAGACATTTATGTCCTCCAGTAAATTATACCGGTGGGAATTGACGCTATCAATAATGAAATTCACAACATGCCATATTGTTAAGCAAACATATGCTTATTTTATGTTATAAATAGACGACAAGATAATTGTGTCTTGTCAAAAAGGAAAAAGGAGAAAAAGATGAAAAAGAAAACAAAAATTGTTAACCTCACTCCGCACTGTGTGCGGATAGTAATGCCGGATGGGAGTATCCGGGAGGTTCCGTCTGCCGGGATTGCCCGGCTGGCGGTAAATATTGAGAGCGCAGGGGAATTTGACGGGATTCCCCTAACAAAAAGTGTTTTTGGGCAGCCCGAGGGGTTGCCTGAACCGGTCCCGGGTACGATGTATATCGTATCTGGAATAATGAAATCCGCTCTGACTGAGCGGACAGATTTAGTAGTCCCTAATGAGTTAGTCAGGGACGACAAAGGAGCGGTAATCGGATGCCGCTCCCTAGGTTTATAGAGCCCCATAAGGGGCGAAAGGAGAGTAACATGAAATTATTTGTCGTAGTAGCACTGGCGATGGTCGTCGGGTGCGGAGGTAGTGTAAGCAACGAAGAGCCGACGCATGGCGTCGACCTTCACATATACCACTGGCAGACGGGGCCGGACGTGCCAGACGCCGTAGAGTTTGTCTGGAGCGGTAACGGAACGACAAACAGGGTAGAACCTACGTGGGAGTACACCTGGTTTGTGACGTCGTATTCTCCGTATTTGTCGTCCGATGGGACGTTGTCGGACTTTAAGGTGGGCAGGACGTACGACCTGACCATTACAAGGACGCTCAGCAGCGGGTATGTGCACCATGAGACAATAACCCCGCCGCAGGCCTGCGAGGACCTTGCATATCATTGTGCAAACTGGCCCTCACCAAGGGTAATGTACATAACAGTGCTGGAGCCATTATCTGAAGGGGTATCGCAGTTCAGGGTGACAAACAACACGGACCGTATCATGATGGGAATCTTTTTCAAGAGTTCGTCTGTCGAAGAGGAAACTTTGGTTGGTCCTGTCGATATCGGCGGCAGCGTGCTGGCCCAGGTAAGGCCCGGGTACAGTTACCTGCTCTCTGCCGTCTTCCAGGGAGACGAGCAGGGAGGGCAAATCTGGGACCAGTCAGTTACAATAACGTCGCCGCCTGATGGCCAGGTAATGGACGTTGTTTATGACTTCATTACTCCAATCCCGGAACCGTAGCATAAAGAGGGGATTAATCCCCCCTCTTTTTAATTAAAATATATCTCTTTTTGTGTTATAAACAGATCGCAGGACAATAGTGTCCTGCGATGAAAGGAGAAACAAAATGGAAACGAAAGAAAAAAAAGATGCAGTATACGACCAGGCGTTAGAAACGGTGGCCAAAATGGTGGTGGTGGCTGGGAAGACCGACCTGCCAGAAAGGATTGGCAGGAGTGTTAAAGAATTTAGAGCGCTCTTTGAAGGAGCGGGGAAACTGGAGGACAGAGACCTCGGCCTTTTGATGCTCGCCGCTTACGGCGAGCTGTTGTCAGTAGGCCTAGAAGTGGCCAAGCTGGCCATGAAATTGTAGGCTGACAAATCCAGGACATATTATTGTCCTGGATTTTTATGTATAGTTACGCACGTAACTGTTTTTTTAGTCACATAACTGTTTTTCCGGCAGAGGGCCGATTTCTACATTAATTAATCGCATTTAAAATATTCATGGTTTGTGTTATAAATAACAGAGAGGAGACCTGTCATGAAAAAGACAATACTCCGGAAGAAAACATTAGAGTGGCTATGGCCGCACAAAGACGGTATGTGCCGTGGCTGCGGCCGCGATATCAGGATGTTTAATAAAAAAGAGATTGTGGCAAGTGAATTTCATGGCGCCAGGCTGCTTAAAACCGGCAGATGGATATGTGACAGGATAAAATCATAAGGCAGGCCGTAAAGGCCTGTTTTTTAACTTGAGCTTGAAACTCTAATTAATAAGTGTAATTTTAAACATTTAATCATTATTATTTTAATTTAATATAAAGCTGAAAAAATATACGATATTGTGTTATAAAACAACGTTATTGGCAATATTGTTATAAGGAGATTATTTAACATGTTTATTATATCTGGCGAAGCACTACCATTCAGCGCCACGTCTTTAATATATAAAAAACTACAAGGGGAGGATCTTAGGCCCTGGATAACCGATAACAGGGGAACAATATCAACGACCGGCTGGGCGCCGGTAATAATATATGCTGGCCGGTTTAAGGGACGTCAGTCATATCACCGTCACGAAATAACCGACGTCTGTCTGCTTAATTCGGGTGTTATGGGTGGCCGGTTAATCGTAGTTGACCTTAACCACCACCATGTTACATACGAGTCATTTTACTGTTATGCATATCGGCTTGTAGCCAATGGGTTTTAAGAAAAACACTATCATGACGGGAGCATAAGGTGAAGGATACATTTATTATAGGGTCTGTTATAGCGGTAATCGCAGCTGCCTGGGGGTACATACGGCAGGTTATATCTTATGTCAGAAGTCTTGTTATCGTAAACGTTTACCTTGAAGCCTGGACGTCGGCATCTGTCATGAGCTACCTGTGGCACAAGTGCAGGAGGGTAAAGATAATAGGAGACAGGATATATATATCAAGGTTCGTTCCTCGTTGCTTCCCTCCGCCCATCGCGTTTCTGCCCCCCGTTCGACCAGCCGTATAGAGGCCTCGGATGGGGTTATGCCATAGGATATGGCTAGGCGTATCCCGGTAAGATAATCCATATATAACCCCGCCTGGTTTATATGGCTACGTGTTGTCTACGACCATTAATTCTGGCTTCGACCAGTATATGGGAGATGAACATTCTTCAGCGGATAATATCCTATGCGTGAAGAGGGGACTTACCTCCCCTGTTTTTTAGCAAAAATATTCTTTTTTGTGTTATAAATAGATAGCAGGACAATGGTGTCCTGCGATGAAAAAGGAGAAAGAAGATGGAAAAGATAGAGTTGAGAGTGGAGGACGTGAGGGAAATACGAAAATTCAAAAAGCAGCACCCGGAGATGCGGGAGGTAATGGAAGGACACGCTGTTTGTCAGCTGTTCCTTGATGAGGTATGGGACAAGCTGGAAATACTGGAAGACGAAGAAGTCGCCGGGAGGCTGTCCGCAATTGCTGCGGACGCACCAAAATTATTAGGAATTTTCTGCTTATGAAAGTAAAAAACAGGGGTATATTAATCCCCTGTTTTTTAGTAAAAATACCACATTATGTGTTATAATCAATCTATAGTGTTTCATACCATCGGGCGCCTAAAATTTAACAGGGAGGATATTCAGTGAGCACAAAAAGCACTTTGATACTTGGAGAGAACTACCATTTTTACCAGGAATGTTTTGAGCCATACAACCTGTACCTGGAATTCGGCGGGCTTGTGTTTTCGTTCGATCCTGTGAAATGGCACGACGCAAAGACGAGCGGCGGATATCCAGGGATACCGGGCGAGATATGGAGCGAAATAAGTTATTTCGAAATACCGCTTGAGTTTGCGGACAAAAGCGATGATGATATAATAAATATTGCCAGGCTAAAATACAAAGACATAAAAGACAAATACTTCGGGTCCACGATATGGGAAATCGTCGGGATACTGGTGTTCGGCCCGCACGACCTTGATGATGACAAAAGAATAGAAATAGGGATAAACGAATACATGAATAGGCGCAACATTGAATCTGAATACGCAAGAAAAATACGCGAGCTGGACATGATAAAGTCAAGACGCGATACTCTGACCGGGGAAAAATAAATGATAATACTTGGCATAGATCCGGGAATTAACGGCGGTATGTGCTGGATAAACAAAGACAAGATAATAAAAATGTGCAAAATACCGATAATAAAAATCGAGGGCAGGTCGTTTGTTGATCCATGTATAACGTATATGGTTATGAATTCGTGCGATATTGTCGTCCTTGAAAAACAATGGGGAATGCCTGGCGACAGCCCTATGACCGCATTCTCGATAGGCGCAATGTTTTCATCGCTTTATTCGTGTATATATCTTGCCGGCGCAGATGTTATAATAGTACCAGCCGTCAGGTGGCAGTCAGCACTGCTTGGCAAGCGGAAAAACAAGGGCCCTAAAAAGTCCACAAAGGAGAGAGCGTTTAATTTTATAAGCAATGTCTTTCCGAACGAAACGTTTAAAAGAACACAAAGATGTTCGACTCCGGACGAGGGCCTCGTTGATTCGGCGTGTATTGCGTATTATTACAAAACGCTTGCACCCGTTTCTGGCGGAAGCCCTTGAACACCGCTTCGCTGAAAATATACAGGTGTAAAAACCATAAACAATACAGATATAACCACAACGGAGTCTGGGTAGAGGCAAACTACGCAGTGTTGCTGTATGGGAACAAGTGGCTGTCTGCGGAGTTTGTCGACGAAGACTGCGACGACTGTAAAGAGGCAAAAAAACAAAACAAACCATAACCAAAAACACAGAAAGGGAGAAACGTATGTTTGGACTGTTGGTTCTCGGCGTTACCGCTACAGTAAAGGTTGCTGCCGCAATAGGCGCAGCGATTACCGCCACGTCAGTGGCTGCGGTTATTTCCAATAAAAACCGTACGGTTAACGGCACCACGCCAATATATGGCGCCGCCGAAAAAATGATTCAATACGATAAATCGCATACTGGTCCGGTGGAAAAATCAGATAGAATGAAAATACTTGAGGACGGCTTCTATATCGGGTGGGAGGCGAGGAAAAGAGATCTAAAAAAATAGTGCCATTTAGTGTTATAAATATATAAGAAAGGAGAAAGAAATGATTACAAGAATTTTGGTAACGGTGATAGTGATAGAACTGCTATCGCTGATATTTGAATGACGTGTAATAAAACAGGGGTATATTAGTCCCCTGTTTTTTAGCAAAAATATTCTTTTTTGTGTTATAAATAGATAGTAAGACAATGGTGTCTTACATGAAAGGAGAAACAAAATGTTTGGAATAATTGCGTTGGGTTTGACTGCCGCCGTAAAGGCGGTAATCATAGCAGCGTCGGCGGTTGGAGCCGCCGGGGTTGCAGCCGTCGGCTTACATAAGCCGACAAGGGAATGGATAATGCACAAGGACGCAGAGGGGCATCGCCGATTTTTCGGCGACAAGACAGAGATAGTGCCCGAAGAAGAAAAGAAAGAATAACAGAAGTGGCGCAGAAGGCGCCAGCCGGAGCACAGCGCTCCGGTTTTTAGCAAGGAGAACGCATATTGTTTATATACTATGAAAATAAAAACGCATATAGTTTAATCAAGAAAGTTATGTACAACAACATCAATAAAAACGACAAACCGCAGTATATAGATACGGAAATTTCAACGTTATCTTTGATATATCCGTATACAAACAATGTGCCGATGGTTGACGCTATAACCGAAGAATCATTTTATGCTGATAGGTCGGCTAGCCGCTGCGAGGTGTGTAATATGTTTTGCAATCTTCCCGTTTACAATAGACCAGAGTACTACTGATGGAAAAAGAAATAATACAAGATATAGTCAACAGAAGCGACATAGTTTCGACAATATCGCGTTATGTTAAAATATCGAAAAAGGGAAAAGAATATGTTGGGAAGTGTCCGTTCCACAACGACAAACTGCCATCATTTTTTGTCTACGATGACAAATACCATTGCTTTGGGTGCGGAGAACACGGCGACATCATAGACTTCCTGTCTAAAATAAACCATACGTCTTTTATCGAGACGGTAAAAGAGCTTGCCTCAGAACTGCATGTAGACATAGACAACAAAAAAACAAAAGATGAAATAAACAGAGAAATTAAAGAAAAGAAAATTAAAGACAATATTATCAAAACAAACAAAAACGCCATGACATATTATTCTGCAGCACTTAAAAAGAACCGGTATTCAAATATATTGAAGTATTGTCTTTCAAGGAATGTGACCGATGATGTAATAAACCGGTTTTCCGTTGGGTATGCGCCGAAAAACAACAGCGGTTTTATAGCGTTTATGGACAAGCTCGGATCAACAGTTGACGATATGGTTGCCGCATCGCTGTTATACGAAGATAGCAATGGACTATCTTTCAGCGACAGACTTATGTTCCCGATAGTTTCCGGGTCCGGTGACTGTCTTGGTTTCACGGGCCGCGCAATGGACGACAGTCAAACGAAATATAAAAACACGGCAGAAAACCCAGTGTTTAAAAAATGTAAGACACAGTTCGGGACAAATGTTGCGATTGAACATATAAAAAAATCAGGCACCGCCATATTGACAGAGGGGCCGTTTGACGTCCTGGCAATGCATGCGTGCGGTTTCAAAAACACAATATCATTAATGGGAACCGCGTTTTCCGACGATTCGCTTAATTCAGTCAGGCGCATTGCGGAAAACTTTATACTTATGTTCGACGGCGACGCCGCCGGGACAACAGCCACAGTAAGGGCAATAAAGAAAATGCTCCCGCTCGGCATAAATGTATCTGTTGCGTTGATGCCGGAAAACAATGATCCGTCTGATTTGTCATCATCGCCTGGAGAGCTTAAAAATATAATTGGCTCGGCAAAAGATGGCATGACATGGCTTCTTGATTTTATGGAAAGCAGGGATTCCGTAAAAAATACGTCCAGCAGACTGAAGACGATAAACTCGATAGTGTGCATGGCCGACAAGAGCGACAACACTATATTAAGGCAACTTTTAATAAGGGAGGTCGAAAACAGGTACAAGGTTGATATAAGCTCAATACTTAATAATAACTAAAAAGATTTGGAGTAAACGATGAAATACTTTTCAATAAATGATGTAAAAAAATTTATTCTTATGGCTTTCGGTATTCTTTTTATGGGGTTGTCCTACCTGGTATCGCTTGTGTTGTACCCGGTATGCCTCATGTACTCAATCATATCAAACTCGTGGTACAGATCCATGTTTTGGGCAATCGGCGACATCATAGATTTCGTATTAAGCTGCAATATTCACTATGACGTGTATATTGACATGGACACGGACCAGCCCAAAGACGACCCGGACGATACTGAGGACGCTAAATGAAAATATCGTATTACAATGCATTGAAACAACTAATTAAATGCGGTTACCTGACCATAGTAAAAACAAGGGGTGCAGTTGGGAAAAAACACCTTGAGACACAATGTTACATAGGTAAAAATGAATCGAATTATATATCTTATGGGTGTATCTGTTTTTTTATTGACAACAGGTATATACGAGAAGACGGTACAGACCTCGGCCCAAACGCATCGAGGTACACAGTCACCGAAAAAGGGATAGATAAAATAAAGCTCCCGAGAGACCTTGACCCTGTAGAACAATCCGAACTTGGCTTTATGAAAGAGGTAAAATGTGATAAAAACACAAAAACTGATTACTGAAGATGTAATAGAAGACGAAATCAGTGAATTAAGAAAAATCCAGGGCATAGCAAAGATGGGCACAAGAACATATTTCACAAAAATAAAGGACAATATTGTTTTATGCTCAGATTCAGCAAACAATAATTGCAACTCAATAAAAATATTGTCTACAGAAAATACAAACATACTTGTTATGCCATACTACAATGTCGACGGCATAGATGTATTTACTGTCCCGCCAATATTGGTAATAAATAAATATGCCACAAAAGAGGAGATAGAATTGGATATTTTTTCCAAAAACATTAATGCAGGGATAGCCGGCGTCATCCTCGGGTATATTTCCATATTTAAGGAGATAAGGTGAACTACAGCGTTGTCAGTATGAGGGCAGGGTTTGCAACAAATAGCTCCTCAACACACACTATAATATTATTCAACGATGCGTCGAAGGTTGAAGGCGCCGCGCAGTATATAAAAAAAACATACAGAATGCCAGAAACCATTGTAAATAAAAACAGTCCAACTTCATGCCTTTATGGTGTGGTTGGCTGCGGAACGTCAATAATTCGAGATACGTACACAAAAAAATTTGCCATTACACCATATATTTTTCACATATCCAAGCACAACGATCTTTTTTCTTTTCTCGAAATAGACAAGGACGTGATTTCAAAAACAGAGATAGCCGCCATATGCAAGTATACGACCGCGTATGATAGAATCAGTCTAAACCAAATAACAAAAAAATGGAAACTGCTGTCCGCAATAGCAAAAAAAATAATATCTAGCAACAAGATAATTTTTGTTCACAATATTGATATAAACGCCGACATCGATCTTGGTCTCTGCGGCCACGGGCGTGTGCGTCTAGAGGAAGGCATTGACTATATTCATTTTGACTACATTCTTAATTCAATTATCAATGCAGATAAAATACAGATTGTAGACGAAGATCGGTACAGAATCTATTTTAGCGGAGGAGGGTTGGGCTATTCGGTAATTAACATCAAAAAACTTCTGGCAATGTTTTGAAAAGGAGAGTCGTAATGCACAATATATCGACCGTTTCTGGAAAGCCTGAAATGTTCTATGTGTACGAAACACCGTGGCACGGACTTGGGACCAAAGTGGACGATAAACTAACGTCAGGTGCCGCCATAGTGGCTGCAGGACTAAACTGGAACGTAACGCAGGAAAAACTCCTGCTTCCTGATGGAACTGAAATACATGACCGTGTTGCAAACGTGAGGATGAGCGATGACGGAAAATATATATACCTTGCCTCAGTCGGCAAAAAATACCAGATAATACAAAACGAACGGGCGTTCACGTTTATAGACGAAATTATAGGGTCGAAGGAAGCTGTGTTTGAAACAGCCGGAGCCATAGACAGCGGAAGGAAGGTATGGATATCCGCAAAATTGAACGAAGACATTGTCGTCGGGAACGATGACAGAATAAACCAATACCTGTTATTCGTTAACAGCCACGACGGGACGATGACGTGCAAGGTGTTCTGGACGCCGATACGCGTCGTATGTCAGAACACTCTGACGATGGCCCTCGGATCAGTTTCCGGCAACAGTGTTTCGATACGTCATACCGGAGACATATCGTCCAAGGTCAGCGCGGCGCAGGAAATACTTGACATGTCAAAAATCGCTGCGAAAAGGACAGCTGAGGCGTATAATGTTATGGTGTCGAAAAATATAACGATTGAAAGGGCCGAGTCAATATTCAAATATATAGTACCGGAACACAACAACCCAAAGTCTGACGCAAGAACGAGAAATATACGCGAAAAGATAATGAACAATTTTCTGGAGGGCAAGGGGTCTGATATGGCCGGGCAAACAGCATGGGGAGCGTATAACGCAATAGTTGAGTATCTCGACCATTCAAAATATGAGGTTAAGGAATCATACGATAAAGAGCGTCGGATGAAAAGCATAATGTTCGGCGCAGACGTATCCAAAAAAACAGAGGCCATGAAGCATATACTTGGTGAATCGTGGATTCCACAATCGATGTCTTTGTGACCGGACAACACATAGAGTCTAAGGATATAGCCCTCTCTTCTGTTGAAAAGAGGGCTATGTTCAATATGCATTATTTTGTTTTCCCAAAACGTTTTAATGGCGGTGTCAACTCCGAATTTGCAAATGAGTTTATGTCCGTGACGTGCGATGACGATAATATCGTAGTTGCGGTAATCGACAAAGGGCACGGCAGCAATTTTATATCTTCTATAACAGGCGGTCTGTTTATGAATTTCAAGGACTGCTGCACAAGAAGGGACAGGTATGGAGACTGGGCAATATTCGACAGAAAAAACGGCAGAAAAATCAAACTGCATGTTTACGCCTGAGCTGGTTGATATTAAAATAACAAACTATTGCGACACCGGTTGCAAATTCTGTTATCAAAACAGCGGGACAAATGGCAAACATGCTGAAATATCCGTCATAAGAAAAATAGCCGACGTACTGAAAAAATGTGAAGTATTTGAGGTAGCTATTGGTGGAGGAGACCCGGTGCTCCACCCTGGGTTCTTAAATATTCTAGAAATATTTACAGCAAACGGAATAGTGGCAAACTTTTCCACATCAAAGACAAGCCTGTTATGCGATCAAAACATTATGAAGGATATAAGATCCGGCATGGGCGGCACTGGGAAAATAGGCATAAGTATCAATAACGACAATAAGTTAAAGATATTTATAGAAGAGTTTTCGCAAAACTGCAGTTATAATATAAAGGACATTTTTACGGTACACCACGTGCTTGGCGTATCCGACATGCAGACTACCGAAAACATGATCAACACATGTAATTCTGCAGGTGTTGACATTTTACTGCTCGGGTTCAAAAATACCGGCAGAGCCGTTGATTGTAAAAAACATGATTATTCTAAAATGATCGAAGTTCTTAAAAAGTTCGTGGATAAAGGAAATCAAAGCATGTCTGTGGCAATAGATACATCAGTCGCGGCAGAGTTTAAGGACAGGCTTAAACATGAACTTGGAGTTGATGACAGGTTGATGTCGTTTAAAGAGGGCGAGTTTAGCATGTATGTCGATGCGGTTGACATGTTTATGGCCAGGGATTCATACAGCGGCTCAGACAGGAAAGATATTGACATAAAATCGTTTTGCAGAAAAGATGTCGAAGATTTTTTCGTTGGTCTTGTCTGATTTAACGTGCCGTAGAAATCACCGTAGATATGCCAGAATCTCGAAAAACGAAAAAGTGGACCCAAGGTAGCCTGGATTGTCGAAACGACAGCCAGATGGCCTTAAAATGCGTTTAAAGGGTATATGGCAGTTTTGGAGCGATTTTGCCTGAAATTGGGTAATTATTATCAATATTTATTAATATATATTAATAAATAATTTATATAGGTTGTTTTTGATATAGGTTGTTTTTGATATAGGTTGTTTTTGATATAGGTTATCTAGTTGGATGCGTAGTTAAGTTAGTTTAATCTAGATAAGAAAAGAAAGAAAATATTATAAAAGAAAGAAAAAAATTTGACAAACAAAGAGATAGTGATATAATCCGGGAAAGGAAACAATAAATGACTGAAGAGGCATGTGATGCGATAGTAAAGAAAAACATCTTTTGGGTGGCGTGGGCGCTACAGGTGCACACGTGGATTATACTTGTCAAATACGACAAGACAATAGATTCTTGTGCAACAGCTTTGTCGGACGGCGCTCACAAAGAAATCAAGATAGTTATAAATAATGCGTTACATGACTGCGAAGACGAAGTGCTTGATACAATCGGACACGAGCTTTGCCATTGTTTTGATGCGCCCATCGACACGTGTGTGGCGGCCATGGTTGATGAACAGGACGTAAACGTTGAGTTGTGCCACGAGGCCTCTGAAACGCTGAACATTCTAATAAGAAACATGCTTAACTTCGGTCTCGGGTTGACATGGAAAGATATTATAGAAAGAGCAAAAATGTCTATTGTAAACTACCAGGACAATGTGATGAAACAAATGTTTAAGTGGACAAAATCGCATGGATAAAACAGAAGAAGAGATAATCCTGGTTTGCAGGAAAAGCAGTAAAACAGGAGAATGGCTTGTCAGGCACGTTGACGGCAATATGTCCGCCATAAGAAACGAGTTATACGGCACGGACATTATTTGCACAATAGAAAAAGTTATAGGAAAGCGCAACGCCAATGAAGAACATGGCTATGTAAATGCCAATGAAGAACATGGCCCAACTATTGATAACCACAGCCCGTCTGTCGATTACGCGTGCTCGTTAATGTTTTTTGACGGCGGGTGCATTGGCAGTAACCCGGGGCCAGGTGTGGCTGGATATACGATATGCAAATATCCGGATACAGTTTATAAGCATGCGGAGGTAATAGACGGCAAATCAGAGGTTACAAATAACTATGCGGAATATACGGCCCTGGTAAACGGCATGAAGAGGGCGCTTGAGCTCGGAATAAAAAATATAAAAATTTTCGGCGATAGCGAACTCGTCATTAAACAAGTCAAAAGCATATATAGGATAAAGGCAAAGAACCTTAAATCGCTTCATAAAGAAGCTGTGTCTCTGTATGATAAATTCAGCGCAAAAAGCATACAGCACCTGCACAGAGAAAAAAACGAAACAACGGATGACATTTGCAATGAAGCAAAAACATCAACGGTGGTTGACAAAGAGACGCAGTGTGATATAATAAAAAAATACGGTGAATTTTATAAGGGGCAGATGTGAAGATTGTGCATATATCCAATACGCCGTGCGCCGGAGCGCCATATGTGATATCCAGGCTTATGGGTAAATATATGGACTGCGAGTCAAGGCTGGTCCAGAACAGAAACCGGCTGTCGGACGGCAAGGCATACCCAAAAGACCTGCTCCTTAGCGATCCGGAATCCTCCAGCGTTATCAGGGACTCGGACGTTGTGTTTGTGCATAACAAGCTGGCTGACAGAAGGCAGACAAACATACTTGACGGCAAGAGAGTGGTGTTGATATGCCACTCTCAGCCGCACCATGTTGACCAGGAGCTTATGGGAAGGGCTGATGCGGTGGCGGTTGTTGCGCAGTACCAGCCCAGGCTTTACCTTGACCTCGGGTGGAAAATATCTCTTGTCCCGAACCTGATAGACATATACGACCCCGTGTTTTCGGTAAAAGACAGGAATAAAGCATTGACGATTGGCTTTACGCCGTCGAACACAAACGAATGGCCGAATGAAGATCTTTTCAAGTGGAACAGAAAAGGGTACAGGGAAACAATGAAAATACTCAAAGAATCCGGGGTTGGTTTTTATTTCGACACCGGGAAGCCTATCGAAGACATTCTGAAAAACAGGGCCAGGTGCCATATAGTTATAGACGAACTTGTCACGGGATCGTACCACAGAACGTCGCTGGAGGCCGCGGCGTCAGGGCAGGTTGCGCTGAATGGCATGGATGACGAATGCATAAGAACGTTCAAATGGATAACGGAAACAGACGACACTCCTTTTTTTATCATAAGGCTGAACGAGCTGCTGGGCGTAATAGACCAGGCAAAAAGGGTTGCCGCGTGGGCCGGCATAGAGGGAGCGTTTGCGGAAAAGTGGATGAAAAAACATTGGGTTCCAAGTGATTTGGTGAACAGGTTTTACAAGCCATTGGCGACCGGGGACGGGATAAAGGTGTTCAAATAACCATGGACATAAAAGATAAAGATAAAATAATAGAAAAGTTAAAAACCAGGGACAGGGTTGTGTTAATAGGAAACTCGCATTCGGTATTAAATATTGGCATAAAGCGAATGGAGAGAGAGTATTTTACTATTGGATGCAACAGGATATTGTATCATATGTCTCCTAACGCGGTGCTATATAGCGACAGACAGCCGTATTGGCAGATGCTTGGCAGAATAAGGGCAAGCCAATGTGTAAATATTTTTTCAAGAACTATTTTTGACAAATCAGCGAAATGCAGGTCAGAACCGGCGGCCCCGGCGTTTGACGGAGAGTATATCGGGATAGATATAACAACGGACGGAAGAATCGAAAGGCCCAGGTTTGATTTTGGCGAAGTCTTTCTGTCCGGCCCGTCGGTGGCACTGCTGATGATTCAGGTGGCCGTTGCGGCCGGGTATAGGGACATAGGAATGCTCGGGATAAACTATGACTATGGTGACCCTAAGAAAACACATTTTTATGGCAGTGGGGTATGTCTCGGTGCATTTACGCCGGATATTACTAAAGTAATGAAGCTGATGGGTGTAATTAACGGCGCGGCAAAGGGAATCGGGTGTAATATCGTCAACCTGTCGAGCGTAAGAGGAGTAATGGACAGCGTGTTCAAACACACGACTATAGATGGATGGTAATATGCAAAAGCGTATAGCAAAAGGCATGCCGCGCACATCGGTAGAGAGAAGACTCGGCGACATTGAAAAAAGACTGTCCAGATTGGAAACGGTAACAGCCGATATAGATGGCGATATTGTTGATCTTGTATTGTTAATTGAAGATATGGTGCAGACGGTGCCGGTATTAGTGGACTGCAGGGGCAGCGTAT
>Ga0100394_1000757_pt1 | contig 26657 bp, 19 predicted proteins | sample CryGeymeta201518_FD_81549 | JGI IMG/M metagenome (GOLD analysis project Ga0100394, IMG submission 81549) | Groundwater microbial communities from Crystal Geyser aquifers in Utah, USA - Crystal Geyser metaG 2015-18 | ecosystem: Environmental > Aquatic > Deep subsurface > Groundwater | place: USA... | reverse complement strand
TGCGTTACACAGTGCCCATGGCAACCATAACATGCCAGAGGTAAGAATATGTCCTGCAATTGACGACACTAACAATAACAATACGTTAAGTAGTAACAGGCAACGACCAGCGCCACTATGGCGTGTTTGCAAACCAACGCGAAAGAATACCGCAAAACTGACAATAAACACCGCCAGCCCAGCCAAACCGTGAAACACGGTAAGGTCAAACCAATCCATCTCGGCAAAGTACTTTTTCAGATACACTGCAATGCCCCCCTGACCAACACCCAATAAGCGTTGCCCGTCTGCATAGTGCTGAGTGGCCACCTGCCAGATTTGGTTGGCATAATAATCACGTGAGGATAACAAAATGCCGCTGATCCCCCGCTGCTGGTAAACAAACTGCAGTTTGTCGTACATACCCAACATCCGCAGCAAGTATTCCGCATTAAGCCATACAGACAACGCCACGAATATCAGACCGCTTGCAATTAACATCAACGTTTTAGTATTTCGCTGCCAAAATAGCGTTGGCTGCAGCAACAGTGGTATTAACACGATAAACGTTGTCACACCAAATAGACCGGTTTTAGTTAGCAATAACGCAGCAATGATAATAAACATTGCGCTGCACAACAGATAAAGTGCTTTGTGCTGGCGCCAACAACTACTTAGCACTGCACAACAAAGCACCAACAACACGGCGGACAGTTCATTGGTGGAATAGAAAAATCCTTTAATACCTAAAAACGACTGGGCATCCCCATCAAGCGGTTGATAAGCATGAAAACCCAACCCCGCCAGCCCGGCCAAGGTATTTATCAACATCAACAGAGCACTAAAATATAAAGTATTTTTACATAATCTCAGGCAAGCCAAGGGTTCGCGCTGGCTTAGCAAGCATAAATAGCTAAAAGCGATTAGGGGGCTAAGAGCCTTGATAGCCAGCTGAACATCAGCTCGTATCCAGTGGAGTGACATGCTATGCCATAGCATTGCCGGGCCTGCTAACAGACACAATAGTGCAACAGCAAACGCTATAACCAACTTAGCCTGCTTATAGCCCAACGATATGAGCATCAGCAGCAACACGGTAAGTTTGTAGCCGACAGAAAGCCCGGGATTCACCCCAAAAAACTGCAATATGGCGCCATTTAGACCATCTACCAGCAAAAATACCGGCACCAGCCAAAAAAGCGCAATGTCGCAGCGTTGTTGCCAGCGCATGCTGTTATCTTGTTGTGGCATTATTTTTTAAACAGCCCAGACAACCCCTTACTAAACACTTTGATACGCCAACGCCCGAGTAAGCCTAATTTGTGTTTTATGTAGTATCGCCATTTTAGTTTTATCAAACCATAGCGACTGCTATTGAGCAACTGCACCAATGTCATTGGAATATGCTCCATCGACTGACGATAAAACATTTGATTATGTAAATTACGTTCGTTCATCAGCACACGGTGTTTTGCGACAAATTGTTTGTGTGCATCTAAGCGCTTCGGCGAATTAGTAATGCGCCCCAATTCATGGCCAACATTTACTTTGTAGCTAGGTTCGGCAATGCGCAGCGCAGGGCCAAATGCCAGTACCACCCTAACCCACATGTCGTAGTCCTGAAATGCGGCTAGTGATGCGTCAAAACCACCTAGCTGAAGCATGCGGTCGCGTCGTACCAGCGCCTGATTGGACAAAGTATGCAAATCAAGCAGCTCGGGTAAACTCACCACATGACGATATGCAAATAAGGGTTTTTGCACTGTGCCATAGTCCCAGATATAACCAGAACAAACACAACTGTATTTGTCATCATAGGCCTGATATAAGCTGCTAAGCCGGTGCGACAAAAACTCATCGTCGTCGTCAATACCGGTAACAAATTCTCCCTTAGCGTCTTCAATTGCCCGGTTACGTGCAGCACAAGCGCCCTGCCCAGTACTTTGACGAAAGAACCGTATGCGATCGTCATTAATATACTTATTGGTCAACACTGGCCAGGTTTCATCGGTGGAAGCATCGTCTACCACCAACAGCTCAATATTTGGGTAGTCCTGCGCCAATACCGACTCTATAGCCCGGATAGCCATATTAACCCGGTTAAACGTGGGCATATAAACACTGATAAGCGGTAATTGTTGTTGCGTCATGTTATTGCATCCGTGACATTATATTTTACCAGTCCAATACAACCAGACGTATCGAAGTAGCCCCAGCTGTCGGCCAATACGACTTGGTTGCGCCAATAACCGATATGCCCATTCCAGATTTAACTTACACCACAGTGGCGGAGCGCGTTTAACGTTGCCCGTAAACACATCATAGGTACCGCCAACGCCCATATAAAAGCACTCTGGGTGCTGTGCTCTAATCCGCTGGATCAGTAGCTCCTGCTTTGGCGATCCCATCGCAACGGTAACAATACGAGCGCCACTTTGTTTAATTTGCGTAATTAGCGCACCTTCATCGGTAAAATATCCGTCTACCCTACCCACCAAATTAACGTGTTGCTCGAGCAGTTTATCAGCGGTTTGCTGGCATATCTCTGGTTTTGCACCCACAATAAACACCGGCACGTTATAAGCCGCAGCGCGTTTCATTAGTTGCTGCCACAATTCACAACCCGGAATCCGTTGCACATTTTGTTTTAGTCGGCTTCGCATTACTTTCACCACACCAATGCCATCGGCATAACGAATATCAGCACCGGAAATCACCGCTGCAATATCCGCACTGCGCATAGCGCTAAGCACTTTTTCCGGGTTAATCGCAATAGCTGAACCAGCATAAACACTGGCGTCGTCGCGAATAATAAATGTTAACAACTGTTGCATATCAACAAATGCTGACACCGGAACCGGGCCTATGTTTACTGCGGCTATGGGCTGTTGCAAAACCTCTGTTGCATTATTCATGACATCACTCTTTGATAGACACTTTGAAGTTCATTGACGACCTCACCCAACAAATATTGCTCTGCGCTGGCTCTGCTGTGCGTTTGCCACTGCGAATAGTGCATAGACGACAGCTGGAAAAAATCGGCTAACGCCTGCGCCAAACGGCCATTAACTTGCGCCTCATCACCTTGCTGACTAACCAGCAACCCGTTCACGCCAGATTGAATTTGCTCTACCGAGCCGTCAGTATGGGTAGCAATAACAGGGGTGTAACACGCCATTGCCTCCGCCATTACCAAGCCAAAAGCTTCATGGCGAGAAAAGCTAATAAAACATCTTGCCTGTTGATATAACGTTTTTAATGCCGCACTGTCTTTGGGCCCTACCACCAGCACATTGGGAAACTGTCTTGCCGCTAATTGCAGTTTATCGCGCCATGGCCCGGCGCCAGCAATAACCACCTTTTTATCTTTAAGATAAGGTAACAGTGCCAGCAACCGATCCATGCCTTTGTTGTGGTCAAGGCTGCCAACGTATAGCACATCAATCGTTTTATCCTGCCAGCTTACACGCTCAGCCTGCCGATACACTTCACTAATACCGGCAGTTAGCACCTGTGCACGCAACGCCGGCAAGCTAAAATGCTGTGCCAGCGCCTGGCTGGCAAATATCCAACTGTCCACTTTTGCAGCGCACCAACGATACAGTTTACCGGGCGGTTGATATTTATAAATATCACTGCCATGGCACGTAACAACTATCTTTACTCTGGGATTTCTTAATGCTTTATATAACAGCGCCAGCCAAATGGTCGGGTAAAAGAAATGTACGTGTACAATATCAAAACGACGCCTGCTCAGGATATAGCGCCAGACAAAATCCAGCAAAAAAACCGGATACTTCAACGCCTTGTTCAGCAAAGAGTCACTGTGCCAACGCATATAATGATAACCAGGATGAAGTGCTGCTAAAGCCCACACTTGGTTGTGCACAAACTTGCCTTGAAATGGCGACGAAGGTTTTGGTCCCATATTACTGATGATCAGAATATTACTGTTAATAGTGTGCACGCTGAATTTTATCCTGACAGTATCAAAGACTGTGTACAATACGTGTAACATGATTAAAAAACACTTTGTTTATAGCGCGTTGCGCCCTAAACCCGATGTAATAGTAATAACCGATATCAGCTGACGCTTAGCTGAATAAATAGAGTCTTTAGTGAACATCCGGATAGTGAAATGCCTGAATCCCTCTTAATGTATTTTGTCTCATTTATAGCGTCTTGCCTGGCCATAGGCATACTTTATCCCCTGTCAGTACGAATAGGCTTGGTGGATATCCCCCGCGGGCGGAAACAACATCAGGGCGCTGTACCACTTATTGGCGGCATTGCCACATACTGCGGGCTTGCCATTGCCATGTTATGGTTTGCCGACGGCGCTATTGAACCACTATATTACCTGACGTGCGCCGGTGTTATTGTTATTTTAGGCGCATTTGATGACTATCTGGATTTAAGTGTCAAGCTGCGTCTGGCAGTACAAACCCTGATTGGCCTTGCCATGACGTTTAGTCTGGACTTGCACCTTGCCAGCTTAGGTAATTTATTTGGCTTCGGTCAGGTCGAGCTTGGCCCCTTGGGCTTGCCCATCACCTTACTGGCCGTTATCGCCACCATTAATGCCTTTAATATGACTGACGGCATTGATGGCTTGGCTGGCATGCTCAGCTTAGTGAGCTTTAGCAGCATCGCTATTTTTATGTCGTTGTGGGGGCAGCAACATTACGCCGTAATGGCACTAGTCATTGTATTGGCCATGTTGCCTTATTTGGCTTGCAACTTACATGTAATCCCAGCCAAGCGTATTTTTTTAGGCGATGCCGGTAGCATGCTAATTGGGTTAAGTGTTATTTGGCTGCTTATTATCGGCACGCAAAGCGAAAGCGCGAGTTTTAGACCGGTTACTGCGCTTTGGATCATCGCTATACCATTGATGGATATGATAGCCATTATGGTGCGTCGAATTCGTAAGGGCCAATCGCCGTTTCAGGCCGACCGGGAACACCTACATCATATATCATTGCGTCTGGGTTTAAGCTCACGTGAGTCACTGGCGTTGATCACGGCTTTGGCTTGTATCTTTGCCTGTTTTGGCATTATTGGTGAATATTTGTTGATACCTGAGGGCGTCATGCTGACATTATTTTTATTATTGTTCGCAGGCTACCTGTATCTGCTGCAACATATCTGGCGTATCATTTCGCACATTCGCCGCCAGCGCCTGCAACATAGCCGCCCCAAGGTAGTTAAGTAGTGAACTTAATTAAAAAAATTCTGCTCGCCAGGGCAACTGCCATGTTGGGTGATAAGCTGGTAAAACTCAGCGCTGGCGCTGTACTTACGGTATTAGTGGCCAGAATGCTTGGTGCAAGTGAACTGGGTGTTTACTCTATTGTTATGGCCTGGAGCGCCTTTTTAGTGCCCATTACCGGCCTTGGTTTAAATAACATTGTCGTGCGGCAAATGGCGAAACAGCAGCAAGGTCAAGATGCCATGACGCTGTTGTACAGCGCCATCAGTTTACGTCTGCTGGTGGGCTTGATTGGCGGCAGTTTGATGTTACTCGCGTTCTACTTGCTGTATCAGGATATGTTTAACGGTAATACCGCCATCGCAATACCGGTGCTGTTTTTACTGCAAAGCTTTTTTGGCTTCTTGTTATTTGAGCTTTATCTTAACTACCAAGGCACTTTTCGCAGTGCGGCTTACGCCAAGTCAATTATTTCGTTGTTTAGCTTTAGTGTAAAACTGGCCCTGTTATACAGTGGTTTTGGTATTGCCAGCTTGTTGCTGATCACTGGTATAGAATTTTTCGTCGTCGCGCTAGCGCAGTACCTACTTTATCGCCGTAAACTGCAACCGTTTCAACAAGGTGAAACGCTATGGCCCGGTTATCACCCTCGCTGGTTTAATGCAGCCCAGGCTAAATTATTGCTTAAGCGTTCATCCTGGTTATGGTTATCAGGTATTGTTTCGGTTATCTATCTAAAAATCGATATTGTGATGATTGGCTCTATGGCCGGCACAGACCAGGCCGGTATTTATGCTGCAGCCAGCAGGTTATCTGAGCTGTGGTATGTGTTTCCGGCAACGCTGGCTGCACGTTATTACCCGGACATGATCAAAGCACATCAGCAAGGCTGGCAACCCTACTACCTTAAGCTACGACGTTTTGCCATGCTGTTTTTTTGCTCGGCTTTTGTCATTGCTGTTATCATGTCGGTTAGTTCGCCTTTTATTATTAACCTGTTATTTGGCGACACTTTTAGCCGCGCGGTTGACGTATTACGTATACATATCTGGGCGGGCTGTTTTATTTTTGTGCGCTACCTTATCAGCCAACATTTATTAATCACCGAACAAGAGCCGTTGTCCCTGCTAAGTCACGGTGTAGGCGCTTTGCTGAATATTGCGCTGAATTTCTGGTTAATACCCACCATGGGCATTGTTGGTGCGGCTTGGGCGACGCTAATATCCTATGCCTATGCCTCGTTTTTCTTTTTATTTTTTGCTGCAAGCACACGTAAGCAACTATGGCAGCTACTTACCGTGCGTAAATCGGCATCTATCAATTAAGGGGTGTTATGCAAAAGCCATTGTTTGTTGAAATAAAGGGCGTACAGTTTCGCAATAAAGGCGCCTACCTTATGCTACTGGCATGCCTTGATGGCTTGAATAAACTTCAGCGCCCTGTAGAACTGGTATTGTCGCCCGGTCCTAATCTGCCCTACCCTGAACGCGCCCGCTTGGGCGCCTGGCAAAAACTGTCTTTACGCCGCGGCGGCTTGGATTTAACGCATCTTATTGGCAAACTACCGGCCGCAGTGCAGCGCACCTTTAACCGCTATGGCATGGTAAGCGAACAACAAGTTGATATGGTGTTGGAAGCCAGCGGTTTTGCTTACGGCGATCAATGGCCGCTGCGCTTTTTACAAAATACCGCAAAAGAAGTTGTGCGCTTTGCCAAAGCCGGTAAACCGTTTATTTTTATGCCCCAGGCTTTAGGCCCTTTTAGCAGTACCCAGAGCAAAGCCGCTATGCGCAACATAATTCAGCATGCCACCCTGTTATTTGTGCGTGATCCGGTATCTCTTCAGCATGTGAAAAGCTGTGTAGATACCTTGCCAGACTCTGTAGTATTAACCCCGGACTTTACCGTAGGATTAACCGCACGGCCTAACGATGAAATACCCGTTATCGCCACACCCTACGCTGCACTTATCCCCAACAACAAAGTGGTGTCGAAGTTTAATCACGCCAATGCTGAGCAGTTACGTAGCGACTATATCAATGCTTTCGCCGCTGCCGCCAATAAGCTGGCCGACCATGGCATGCAATGTGTATTAGTTAACCACGAAGGTAAGGAGGATGCGCTACTGTGTTCAGAGATTGCTGCTTTAGCCCCTTGCCACATTGTACAAATTGAAGATCCATTAGCAGTAAAGGCCTTTATTGGCAGTGCTGAACTGGCCATAAGCTCGCGTTTTCATGGCGCCGTTAATGCGCTTAGTCAGGGCGTGCCATGCATAGCAACCAGTTGGAGTCATAAGTATCACGCTATGATGACTGATTTTGGTATGGGTGATTATTGTGTGGCCGACTTAAGCGCCCAAAGCTTGTTAAATGCATTACAACAATTGCTAGAAAATAAAGTTGCTTTGACTAATGAGATTAAAACGAATGCTGTGGCGTTAAAACAGAAAAATGCTGAAATGTGGCAGCGCTTATATCACGCCGTTAATTAAGCACAAAGAGTGACAGCACCAAACTAATACACAGGCTAAATTAAATTATAATATAGCCTGTGTATTCTACGGGTAATTTATAAGCCTATTGAAAGGTTAATATATTGACTACAGTAAAACGATGATAAAGCAGCCGTATTAGCCTACTGCAGCAACAAACAAAGGCACCTTTAACGTGTTATCGACTTTTTCGGTACCGCCACACATTTCGTCATATGCAGACTTATGCACCAAGTGAGCATTATAAATAGTACACCGGTTCAACGCCTGTTTTACCTCTTCTACGCTATGAAACTGTTGTGGTTTGTTATTTTCATCAACCAAAAAGCCTAGACGGTCATCATAGTTTACTTCTGCTAAATACATGCCCATTTCCAACGAATGAACAGTTAATTCTTCAATTCGCACATCTTGCCTGTTTAAGTGACTAACCCGATGAAAGTTCATAATAGCAAGCTCCATTGTTATATTTTAACTTTTGCAAAATAAGTATAGCTAAACGTTCATTATTGCCAACGCGTAAGAATGAAAAACCAGTCATAGCTACTAGATGCTTTACTAAAGAGGTTAACATGCCATAGTATTAACAGCTCAATGTCATTAAGATGTGGCCTTTATGGATGCTAGCTTTTACCGTTGCAAACAAATATTAGTGATTGATGATTGCGCGCCTGTGCGTACATCAATAAAAGCAATGGTGCAGCAAATAGGTTTTGAATCTATCCATCTCGCGCGTGATGCTAATGAAGCTATCGCCAAATGTCATGAAATCCCGTTCGATTTTATACTATGCGACTTTAATTTGGGTGATGGTAAAGATGGCTACCAAGTCTTTGAAACATTAAAAGCACAGCAATTATTAGCACCACTTGGCTGTTTTATTATGGTTAGTGCCGAAAACCAACGCCAAATTGTGCACGGCATGATTGAATTACAACCTGACGACTATCTGCTCAAACCCTTTACTTATCAACAACTAGAAGAGCGCATAGACCGAGCCGTTAAAAATCGTATTGCCCTGCGCAAAATATACGTCAGCTTATTCGAGCATGATTTTGTCAACGCGATAAAAGAATGCGATAGCGTGGTGCAAGCTAAACCAGATTTTGCTCTTGCTGCATTACGTATCAAAGGCGAATTGTTGCTCAACCAGCGTCAATTTGCTAAAGCCGAAAAATTTTATCAGCAAATCCAGCAACAATATAAACCATTAACCTGGGCCAGGCTTGGTTATGCTCTAGCCTGTTTTTATCAGGAGCGATGGGATGATACTGAGTTACAACTAGCCGATTTAACACAATTTGATGAAACCAAAGTGGAGTCGCTGGATTGGCTATCACGCCTGTATGTGAAGTATCGCCGGTTTCAAATTGCACACGATACCTTGTATGAAGCAGTGTTACTATCCCCGAAAAACATAACCCGGCAAAAAACACTGGCCAATCTGGCATCCATTGTTGGCGATAAACCTGCAGCAGCACGCATAAATGCCAAAATTGTTAGTGCCGCACGCCACTCTATTCACGACATCGCAGATAACTACTTAAACCAAGCTAGAGCACTAGTAGACGCAGCCTATTGCGGTAACGTATTGGAACGCGCAGTGACCATTAACAATGCTGCCAAGATTGTGGATCAGCTAGCCAAGCGCTTTGATATCAGTAAATTAAAAGGCGAAATAACCATACTGCGCAGCCGTTTTATGGCGGCCAAAGGTGAACTGGCTGAAGCCAAACAGTTGATAAGCGACATTCCGCTGTCATATCAACAGCAGCTTAGCATTGACAGTTGCATGGACGCCGCAAAAGCCTATTTTGAACTGGGCGATCTCTTCGCAAGCCAAAGCTATATCGACAAACTACAACATATTTTAGACCGGGATGACTTTCTTACTGAAACGCAACGCATTATGCTCGAAATGGAGCAAGCACGGCATGAAGAACTTAAAGCTAAGCTAAAAATAATAAATGCAGAAGCCAATGAAGCCTACCAACGTGAAAACTACAACGAAGCTTTTGACCGTTTTGCAGAAACATTTGATTATATGCCTACCAGTCCATCTATCGCTTTAAATTTAATGCAAAGCATGGTTAAAGGCGCCAAGGTAACCCCTTTCACTCAACGATACGTTCGAATGGCAGTAAAGTTACTGGCACGAAGCGAGCTTGATGATGAGATCATGCAACGCTTTAAACGTTATCTTAATCAAATTAAAGAAATGCACCCGGAGGTTATCCCCCGGCGCAGGCCTAAAGAACGCGAAGCTTTGTAATCGTACTTTGATACGAATTCAGACCAACCACAGCTGTTTGCGCTAAAAATTAGTTTAATCTATTCTGGCGCAAGCTTCACTGCTTGTAGTTTTGTCACCACGCGTTCTACAGAGGCTGGGCTTGAGACGCATCTTGATACTCCACCATACCGCATCGTATAACGCACAACTCCATCTATTTACCAACCACTATCAACATAGCCTTTATTTATAACAAATTAAGGCATTAAATTTTCGAAATCCCTAAAAAACCAGACAATACATAACGTTGCATTTAGATTTTCGTGACTATATAAATTTAACAATGTACAAAAAAATGTTTTTTTATTTACAATAAATAAGCTTTAAAGCTTGTTACTGAAACATTAATTACAATACACTGTTGTTTCTTTGCAAAGTATTTTCTCAAACTAATTTATTGATTTTCATTAATATATTAGTCCGTATCACGCCAAGCTAGGCTGGCTGCACGGAAGAACACAACAGGGACAGTAGGATGACACTTTTAACGAAACTCAGTTTACTCACTGGCGTATTGCTTTTATCCGGTTGCGGTGGTGGCAAGCAAATCGCCCCCGAACCCATCCAAAAAAACAGTTACCAACTGGATGTAATTGTTGCGGGTACCGATGAAGCAGTCACATTCAGTTGGCTTGGCAAAAACCTTACAGCAAGCAAACAAGGCAACTTTAATGAAAGTGCATCCAGCTATCAGCCACCTAGTGCCTTACAGTTTCCACTTAAGCACCAATGTAGCTATGCACACACTCAGTTAGCCCAATTGCACTATCAAATCAGCATTAACTGTCAGGCTGAGCAAACGTATCGACTGGTTGTAAGTGTTGCTGGCACAGATCAGCCAATACAATTTAACTGGCAAGCCAATAGCCATACAGTAACACGCCAGGCAGAAATAACTGCAACAGGCTATGAATATCAGCCTCCAACCGCATTTGTTTACCCCAACAATGTAACTTGCCAAGCTGTTCATAAAAGCGTTTTGGCGTTAGCGGATACGAATCAACAGGATTATCAACTCACAGTAACTTGCCAAACGCCAGAAGTAGCAACTTACATTGAGATTTTACAGCCTTTACCCTATCAAAGCATGGTGCAATTTGGTGAACAAACCGTCGCAGTGCAAAATACCGACACATTAACGCTCAAGAGCGTTGATGTGAGCTTAGTTCCCAGCATCAGTTATTCCGATGGCCCGCAGCTATGTCAGCTAACTGTTATTCCAGAGCAAGCAAGACACTACAAGTTGACCTGTGAGGAGTTTTTGATTGCACAACACAATACGGCAGGCGCCGCTGCGCCATTAATGTTATTCACTGCTAATCAAACGCCACTAGACCTTGGGCTAAGCACCGATCTTATGCTTACAGAGCATAAAGTATTCACTTGGCAGGGAAGTTATTATTTTGCGACTAACCAGGGTATTTATAAAATGACCTTAGTCAATGGTGAGGTCGATAGGGTTACATTAGAACTTAACAACGACACAAGTTTAACGCACGAGTTTTACAATCAAGAGCTTAGGAAACTTGTCGCATTAGGTCCGGCAGGGGCAAAACGTTTAGAAGATAACGGATGGCAAACGGTGCAAGCAACCAGTGGCACTAATATCTCTGCATTATTTAGCTCCCAAAACAGCCTGTCCTGGCTAAATAAACAGAATGACAACAGCGTTCGACTAATGCAACGAGTTGATGGCGACACTGATCGTATTAAACTGGCTGAACAAGAGTTTTCTCGTCATAGCGGCTATGGCACCTTGGTAGGAGAAGGCACTAGTGTTTGGACTTACTGGAATAAACATGGTGAGTTGGTGTATCAAAACCTACGTTACACTATACCAACGTTAATCGATGTTATACCTGCCGTTGAATCCCCCAGTGTATGGCAGCGTAGTAATATCGCTGACAACCTGGTGCGTTTGCGTGATGGCCAAGTGCAGTTTTTTGACACGGAAGCCGACAGCTACAATTTTAGTTGGCAGTTGCTATTTACTGACGCCGCTAACTGGTTAAGTGGTTCAAAAAAACTGTTGTTAACCGGCCAGCAGACCGAGCAATCGATAGCCCAAATAAATACCGTATACATTGATGGTGAAAATACCTTGCCACAATTACAAGCAAGTAGCCAATCGGCAAGCCCTTTTTGGATCAATACGCAAGTAATGGAAAATGACCAAAAAAGAGCGCTTAACCCCAAAACCATGCTGCAAGGCTGGGCATTATTGTATCAGGGCAGTGAACAGGCGGGCCAAATCTGGCTAACGAATGGCAAAGCGCTGTATTTAGTCAAAGATGCTAGCAATTTAGCTCAGTACCAAGCACTTAGTTTATTACAGGTTGGTAAGCAATTAGCGTTAATAAACAATGAAACAACAACGGCTGTTGAATTGACGCCGTTGATAAACAACCAAGCACTGACCAACACGAGTAAATAAAATCCAGCGCCCGGGTTAGAGACGGTTAAGCCATTCCTAACCCGCCGCCCGGTTTAGTTATATCGTCAATGGTATCATCATCGACATAATCCTGGGCGTTGCCATCCAGTATGCGTTTGCGGATTTTGGCTAGCACTTTCTCAATATCGTGGCGCGGATAGGTGCCATCATCAGCAGCAGCTTGCAGCAGATCCATCAGTTGTTGGAGGGTTAAACCACGCAGATCAGCACGGTGGATTCTGGGCATGTGTTTCTCCTTAAAATTAAGGTTATGTTAAGACCTTGCACTAAGCGATAGGCTAGGACTAAATTACAACTTCAGTTTTCAATTTGCCTGCCAACCTAAGTTCAAAGACAAGTACGTAATTTCTTCAATCTGACTGCCCCCCAAAGTAATGGTAGCGTTAAGGGTAGACAGGAAAGACGGGTTAATTTCAGTATAACTAACAGATTGCCCCAGGGCTTCAGCACTCACTGTCTTAAAGAATTCGTCTGCGCTGCCACTACTGTCAGCTTTAAAATCACCGCTCCACTCACCATTAGCATCTAATGTAAAATTATTGGCGACAAAGCCGATGCTGAGCGGACGCTCTGATTTTCCAATGCGAAACATAACAAACCGTCGACCATCCCAAAGTAGCATTTCACGCCCAAATTCAAACACGATACGCACCGAAGAGCGTGGCGTCTCAGAAGCACGAAAACGCAAACCGCCGTTTGCAAGTTCAATACCGGTTACTTTAAGCAGTCGATTATTGCGAAAGAACTCATCCGCAGCAGGGATAAGATCCAGCATGGGTCCAAATACCACGCGTCGCTCACGCGCCAGCGCATTACGTCGAGTTGCATCTATTTCAAAACGTAAGACATTACCCCGAGGTATACCCTGCTCTTGTCGCTGGCGTAAAAGCTTACTCGCCAGTTCACTTAAAGTATTGCGCAATGCATCGTTACCAAAAGCTTCAATACTCGAATCGGTCATTACCGACAACTGAGCTATATCTGCCAAAGCATTCCCGTTTTTTGCGGTCTGACGGGCGTCACTAATGGCTTCCCGGCTGTTGCGCAGCCATTTATCTGCCTGCTCAATAAAACCATTTAAACTGGCTACATCATTTCCCACGGTTTCGCAGTATTCATACATATAAGCCTTACGAAGCAAATACAGATAGTAATCCATGCGTTGCCGTGCCTGACGTTGCATCGCAACCAGTGAATTTTTCAAGTTGGCATCAAGCCCGCGTGCGAACGCCAGTCGATTACGGCTAATATCGATGCTCGCCTGAATCGCGCTGGAAAAGTCCGCGGTTAAGGTCGTGACGCCCTGATTACAGTTCATCAACTCGCTTAATGCTTCAGTCATTGTTGCTGTGGCTTGCTTTACCTGATCTTGCAGTTCAGTATAACGCTCACCATATTTGCCTTTGAGGATCTGTGCTTTAACCGCTTGAACTTCATCACTGTCATGTTCTGGCATACGGGATACGCTGCTGATTGCTGTTGCAATGGAAGCTGCCCCTTCCGCCATGCGCTGAGCACCTTCAAGTGCTTTGCCCGCAGTAACACCAGCTTTCTTAATTTTAGTTTTAGCAGCTGATTCTTCAAAATCAGGTAGTAGCTTATCTAACGCCTTTTGCTGAGCTTCCAGCTCACTTCGTCTTGTCGCAAGCGCTTGGCGCGGAGCCTCTAGTTCTGCACGTTTTTGGCCATTGCCGGCAATCTGAAGTTCCAATTCACGGCTTTCGTTCTGACTATTGGCCAGCAAAGTGTAAAGTTTTGCGCGGGCAATAAGTAAACGCTGCTTAGCTCGGTTTGCTGCAGCATTTTTAATAGAATTATTGTCATCGCTATCTACACGCAAGTCATTCAGCGTCTGGTTAAAGTGTTTTAATTCTTGCAGAATATGTTCACGCTGTTGAGAGTTTCCGACTAAACGCTCGCTAAGTGCCTGATCGGTGTTTAGCAAGTCAGCCAGTACTTCGTCGCGTTCAAGTGTGGCGTTAGCTTCAATGACAGCAGCGTCATGCTCCGCTTGGCCTTGCGCAAGGGCCGTGCGCAGCTGATTAACCTGAGTACGCAAATCTGCGCCGTCAGGGTCAAGCTGGTCTTTATAACGGGTACGTAACTTATCTTCAAGCTGGCTCTTGAAGCTGCCCGCATTATCTTTTAGTACACTACCGACAGAGCTGCTAATAGTCGCCACCGCCTGCCAACCGTCAAATGGCTGCTCCGGATCAGGATCCATGCCGGAGACAACCACGCCGCCAATACTTTCCACAACGGCGCCTACGCCGGCTAAAGCAGGTTGGTAAACTGGTATAGCCTTTAGTACAGCACCAGAAATGTCAAAAATCGCCTTAACCACAGCTTTATCGTGGACCTTTATAATAGACGCGAGCTCAGCATCGTTTTCCAATGCAGCAAGCTGCTGTTGCACACTCATTAGTGTCGCGTTGGCTTTATCAAGCAACTCGCGCGCGGCGTCGTAACGCACAAAAGCGCTGTATAGTTCTTCGCGTAGCTGGTCAATTACCGTTTCAGCAGATGCCGCAATATCGCCCAGCATCGCATTGGCCTGTTCCAGCCCTCCCATCAGTTGAGTCGCATTTTCCATTATGCCGACAAAACGATAGCTAAAGCGACGATCTGCCAGATAAGTGCGCAGATAACTCGATGCGCTAAAACGGGGTACCCAACCTGGTGGATTGCCATAAAGATCGAGGTTGGCTTGATAATTCTGCACCAGGCTTTCGATGGCCTGACGGGTGCTCAGAGCCTCCGTGCTCAGTGTGGCATCTGGCAGTTCGCGACACGCCTGCCAATAAGGTGCTATAACTTCCCACGCGCGTTCGCGTTGCCCGGCAGCATAATATTCCCGGGCATAATCTGCCATAGTACGCAACAGTCGCGTATCTAACCAACTTAACCCTGCTGCATGGGTTAGCATGCCATCCTTGCCTTTACCTTTGGCGTGTCCTGAAGCTTTTTTTCCAGGCTTAGTGGCACCAATGATGCGGCTATCTGACAGTCGATCAAAAAATCGAAAAAGATTTATACCTGTGTCTGCAGAATCTTTGACAAATTGTTCCGCACTAAACGCGGCACAGATATAGTATTGAGGTTGACCCGGTTTGCCTCCTTCAACGTCAGGCGAAAGTTGCGAACTACCACCACAGCAAGAATACCAGTTCGGCGTTCCATCGGTCGGTTCGAACACATCAGGGGCTGCAAGCAAAGTAGTAATAGAAATAGCGCCGCCGCGTCCACCATGTCCAGTGAATCCAGATGGATAAGCATCCTCACCATCAGACGGTATCCAAGGGTTACTAAGCTTGCTGGTGTTTTCCCATGCTTTACCAAAGGTTAGCTGTTGCGGCACCTTAATTCGACCAGACCTCTGTCTCGCCGGTAATGGCATTTCATTATAAAAATCTTGCAGAACCTTCATAAAGGCTAAGCCCACACGCACATCGGTAACTTTATAATCGCTGCAGTCAATAAGCTCACCATCAACAATGGCATCACGGTTCAAGGACTTCCAGGTATTATTAAGTCCGGTAGCACCCACACCACCTATGGTTTTCCAATGTTTGATATGTTTCAGGTCATTCGTTGAATTTTCGCTATCACTAAATACTGCCAGCAGTTGGTCTTTAGTGACCGGCACTACATCTTTGGTTGGCGGGCCATTCTTGCGGGGTACAAACGGCAACGTATTACCTTTTTCACCAATCTGTCCGGCACCACCGTCTGTTTTCAGCCGAAGCTTAGTGCTGTCTCCCAAATCCAGCTTAGCGATAAACAGACTGATATCACCGCCATCTTCGCCATCACGCCCGTCAGCAGCTTCAATCTTATTTGCGCCGTTCAATGGGTAATCGTGGTCATTGCGCTTTTCACTGAAGGCTGGGCCCGCATATGGTTCCGGGCTGGTATCAATGTGGCCATTACCACGAAACACCAACGATCGAGCGTAAATCTCAACTTGTGCCCCTTTCCACTGCAATGCTTGCTCTATCCGAATTTCATCTGCAATTAATACAATTCGGGTAACGTCTCGAGAAACGCATAAGGCTTCGAGTACGGGGTTAGAACCATTCCAGTGCAATACTGTACTGGTTACCGTAAGTTCGCGGGTTACCGGGTTTTGCAGAGTATTGAATTGCCCACGAATAAAGCTTTTTTGCTCAGACACCTGCACACGATCATCAGGCTTCACAACAAACTTTTCTTCAAGAACCACAATATCCGCTTGGTTGGTGCCAGACAACAGAGCCTGAGTATCCATAGAATTATTCTCACTTAAAAGCATTAGCGCTGCATTTAGCTGATAATTATGTCTACCGGCATCTTTTGTTGCATGGAATTAGCCGACAGCGAAAACTACCTGGCACTCAGCATTTATCGCCACAGCCAAATTGTTTAACATTTGTTATCAACTCTGCATGGTTCTGGCACTAATTTCAAGACAAAATTAACACTGCATTTCAACAGACAACTAAATTCAAGTGGGAGAACAATAGCAAACCTGACAATATGTCAGGTTAATTTGATAAAAAGTGTGCGTTATATTTTTGCAAGCGAGCAGCACCCATTTCACCGTTCAAAATGATCCCAAGGGCCGGTGATTGCCAAGGTTTTAGTAGGCGAATACACATTAACAAACAGCGTTTTACCGTCTGGAGAAAAACAGGCTCCGGCAAGTTCTGTTTGCGCGGTTAAACGCGCAAAGTTGTATACGTCTCCCTGTGGTGTTACACCGCGTAAATGGTTATCCACAATGGCTGTATACTGGTCTTCGCACACAATTAAGTGGCCATTAGGTGCAACGGTTAAGTTGTCACCAAAATTAAATAACGACTTATCGACACTTTCCAAAAACAACTGAATTTGACCCGGTACCGCCTGTTCTTTGTCTGTTCCTTCAAAGGGGGAAGGTTGGTACTTCATCACTTGGCCCAGCTGTTTTTTACCGCCATTGGTACAGCAGAAATAGAGCTCTTTGTCACCCCAATGTATTCCTTCACCTCGGGCAAAAAGTGCAGCACCTTGGGCATAACCACGCAGTCTTAAATCATCTTTTGGACTTTCAGGCTCAGTTAAATCAACCCATTCAACGTCCATATTCACTTGCAACGCCATGGCTGCATCGATCCAATTTCGGCTATCAAATTGAGGTTTTCGCTTTACTGCCATAGCTTGAAGTTTACCGCCTTTATTCAGCTTACCGGTTTGGTTAGGAATAAAACGGTAAAACAGGCTATCGCCTCTATCTTCGGTCAAATAAACAATACCTGTGCGAGGGTCAACCGCAGCCGCCTCATGATTAAAGCGGCCCATTGCAAATATAGGTTCAGCATTAACCAACCCTTTAGCGGTGGCCGGTACTTCAAAAATAAAACCGTGTGGCTTGGCAAAACCATCACTTTCATTGAGGACACTTTCTTCGCAAGTAAGCCAGCTGCCCCATGGCGTAATACCACCAGAGCAATTACGCATAGTGCCGCAAAGGCTTAAAAACTCCTGCTCACGTTTTTGCGTTTTTACATTATAAATAATGTGGCTGGTGCCGCCCGGCAAAGCAACGCCATCATCAAAGGCGTCATAAGCTAATGGCGTTCTATGTGACTGAATACTCGCTGACGCTCTTTTAATGTTATCCGGCGATAACTCATGGTTTCGAATAAGCGCTACCCGGTCATCATCAAGAGCAATACACCCCATACCATCCGCTTTATCTGGCACATCAAGTCCGTCATTCATTTTATCACCAAGCTGTGAAATAACCTGGTAACTAAAGCCAGCCGGTAAGTCGAGTAAGTTTTTAGCATCCGCTATTAAGGGGCCATAAGCGGGAACTGTATTCGTCACTCCCGTTAAGGATACTTTACCAAATGCGCTGCGTGTAAGCCCCATAAACGCAAGCGTACCTGCGCTAAAAAGAAACTGTCGTCTTGAAAACATAGCTGACTCTACAAAAATTATTATTGTAATAACAAGCACTGAGTATAGAGCAAAGCGTTTAAAAAAAGCCGCATAACACGGCCAAACCCCACAATTACCACGTGAAACCCAATACTAGCATTCTGGTATGCTTAAGGCTTATTGCTGCAAATTATTCGCTTTTAATCGTGGCTTGCCAGTTCACGGCCTGCCACTTACCACTGCGCTTTACAAAGGTGCCACTGTTTAAGTAGCGCTGAGTCTCAGTTTCAGACTTGCCCACCAAGGTAAACGCTACAATTGCAACGTCGCCGTATTGCATAATACGCACATCTTCACTGCCGTATACCGTTTCAATATCTTCTGGTTTTAATACCCCACTACCAGTGACGCCTTTCATTAACTCGGCTTTGCCAAAGCGGGTGCCACGCGAGCTGGTATAGATAAGCTCATCAGCCCAGTAATTATCGTGAATTGCCGGGTCGTTACGCGTAGCGCCGTCTAAAAACTCGGCCAGTAGTGCGCTAAGTTCAGCCCTATCATCTGCCAGAACCAAGGTGGGTGTAAAAAGCAGCGCGCTGAGTAAAAAATAGTTTTTCATTATACGTTTCCTGTAGTTATAAATAATGTAAATGTATCTTTTATATACACTAATTATCATCTTTGGCAATTCTGCATAACTGTTTGTGTGATAAACGAGTATTAAAAAAGGCGCCATAGCGCCTTTTTTAATATCAATAGCCTCCGCTTACATGCTGATGCCGCCATCAATTTCCACTACCCGGCCGGTGAAGAAATCGTTTTCAAAGATGTATTTGGCGGTATGAGCTATTTCACTGGCCTCGCCTAAGCGCCCTACCGGCTTCATTTTTTCCAAGCGATCACGCGCTTCAGGCTTCATGGCATCAGTCATCGCGGTGCGGATAACACCCGGCGCAATTGCGCCCACGCGGATACCGAAGCGACCTAGTTCACGTGCCCAGGTTACGGTCATAGCAACAACACCGGCCTTAGAGGCGGCGTAATTGGTTTGCCCCATATTACCGCCACGGGCGACGCTGGACATATTGATGATAACGCCTTTAGTGCCACGTTTAACCATAATGGCAGCAGCTTCGCGGCCACACAGGAACACACCGGTTAAGTTAACATCGATAACTGACTGGAACTGCGCCAGCGACATCTTGCTTTGCAACGCGCCGTCTTTGTATTTCAGCAATAAGCCGTCACGCAATATACCGGCATTGTTAATCAGGCCATCAATGCCGTTAAAATCACTGTCGATTTGGGCGAAGGTGCTTTCTACCTGTTCTTCATTAGCCACGTTGGCAATGTAAGTATGTACTGTGGTGTTAGTGCCAAGTTCAGCTTTCGCCGCAGCTAACTGGTCGGCATTCATATCGATTAAGGCCAGCTTGGCACCTTCTGCTGCACACATGCGGGCCATTTCCAGACCTAAGCCTTGTGCTCCGCCAGTGATAACGATGGTTTTGTTTTGCAGGTTCATTATTTTTTCTCAAACAGTTTAAAAATACTGGAAAAATCCAGCTTGCCATTGCCGGCCCGCTGATGCGCCACATACAGGCTGCGCGCCAGTGCACCCATCGGGGTACTGCTGCTACTTTGCATCGCCGCTTCCAGTGCCAGGCCTAAATCTTTGGCCATTAAATCGACCATAAAGCCGCCTTGATAACCGTTTGATGATGGCACATTGGGCATAACGTCCGGGCACGGGTTGTAAAGTTCCAGCGTCCAGTTACGGCCGGAGCTTTTCAGCATAATGTCTGACAGCACTTTAGGATCCAGACCATTATCCACACCCATTTGCAGCGCTTCTGAGGTACCAACCATTAAAATACTCAGCAGCATATTATTACAAATCTTTGCTACCTGACCTGCACCAACATCACCTGCGTGAAACAGGTTTTTGCCCATATTACCCAGAACAGTTTTCGCACGGTCAAAATGCTCAGCATCGCCACCGATAATAAAGGTTAAAGTACCCGCCTTTGCACCGCCCACACCACCGGATACCGGCGCGTCGATAAAGGCAATGCCTTGTTCCGCTAAACCCGCGCCTACTTTGCGTGCGCTGTCTGCGTCTATTGTCGAGCAGTCAATGACCAGTGCAGTCTTGCTAATATGTGCAGCGACACCTTGCTCACCCAGATAAAGCGCAACCACATGCTTGCCCGCTGGCAGCATAGAAATAACAAACTCAGCACCGGAAACCGCCTCAGCAGCGGATGCGGCTACAGAGGCACCTTCTGCTTTTACCTGCGCCAGTGCCGTTTGCGACAAATCGAACGCAGTTACCGTATGCCCGGCTTTAACCAGATTGATGGCCATAGGGCCACCCATATTTCCCAAACCAATAAATGCAACCTTAGCCATGATATTTTCCTAATCAGTTATCCAGTTGACCCAGTTCGCGCAGCGGGTGCTCGTTTGCCGCCCATGGCGATGTAAACAGCTCGTCAATAATGCTTTGCGGCACGTCGCTCACTGTTTTGTACTGCCAGTTGGGTGTTAAATCTTTATCCATCAACAGCGCACGCACGCCTTCGGTAAATTCGCCCAGCTTCCCACATTGCACACTTAAGCCAAGTTCTAAACGGAAACTGTCAGCCAGAATTTTACTCTGCCCCAGTTTTAGCAGTTCAAACACAATATGAGCGGTAATTGGGCTGCCATAATCCAATGAAGCTTTGGCTTTGACCAGCCATTTATCATCGCCTGGCATAGCGTTAATAGCGGCAATAACATCAGCTAAACTACTGTGCTTAGCCAGCATTTCAATTTCAGTTTGATGCGGGCGAATTTGGCTTAACGGCATCTGAGTGCGGCACTGATCTTCTTCGCTACGTAGTGCATCGCTTAACTTCTGATGATTAAGCGCAACGGTATCGCCCCATTTAATCTGCAACAGCTTTTCCACTAATGCGTCTTTGCGCTCATGCAGCAAAAAGTTGTCTGCTAAGCCGATAAACTTTGCATCAGCTGCATTAATTGACGCACCAGTAAGCCCCAGAAACAAACCGCAACCAGCAGGCATGCGATTTAAGAACCAGCTGGCACCTACATCAGGATACAAGCCAATAGCCATCTCAGGCATGGCTATGCGGCTGCTGACAGTAACGACACGATGCGACGCTCCGGCCATTAACCCCAGACCACCGCCCATTACGATGCCATTACCCCACACCAAAACCGGTTTACCAAAGGTGTGGATTAAGTAATCCAGTGTGTATTCTTTGGTAAAAAACTCTTCAACATAGGGCGCATATTCACCAGGTTTATCCAGCATGGCTTTGTATAAATCGCGGATATCACCACCGGCACAAAATGCTTTTTCGCCACTGCCCTGCAGCAAAACCATGCTGATGCTGTTATCGGCTTGCCAGCTGGCCAATTTAGGCAGAAGCGATTCAACCATTGGCAAACTAAGTGCGTTTAATGACTTTTCTGAATTTAACGTGGCTATACCAATTTTCTTCCCGTTTTGCGCGGTCAGTTCCTGATACATCACGACATCATTTTGTCCGTCCATTAGCCGTTTACCCATTTTGCTTTGCGTTTTTCTAAAAACGCCTGCACACCTTCAACCTGATCTTTGGTATCAAACAAACTAACAAACAGCTCTCGCTCTAATGGCAAGGCACTTTGAATGCTGCCACTGCGACCTTGCTGAATCAGCTTTTTACAGGCGGTAACCGACGATGGGCTTTGTTCAGCGGCTTTATCTGCAAGTGCCAGCGCACTTTCCAACGCCATCCCAGTTGCAACAACCTCTTCAACTAGGCCAATTTGTTGTGCTTTTTCAGCATTTAACCGCTCGCCGCATAGGATCATACGCTTAGCCCAGCCCTCGCCAACCAACCACGCCAGATTTTGTGTACCACCGGCACAAGGTAGTAAACCTACTTTAGCTTCAGGCAGCGCCATTTGAGCTTGCTGTTCGGCAATGCGAATATCACAGGCCAATGCAACTTCAAGGCCGCCGCCCATAGCGTAACCATTAATTGCGGCGATAGACACGCCACTAAAAGCGCTTAAGGTTTCAAAGGCTTCACCGAAAATACGTGCCATATTGCTGGCCACTGCTTTATCGCCATCAGCAAACAACTTTAAATCAGCGCCGGCAGAGAAAAACTTATCACCCTCACCAGTGAGCACCAACGCGTAGATATTTTTATCAGCATCAAGGCTTTTTACCGCGTCACGCAGTTGCGTTAATGTTTCAGCCGTCCAGGTATTGGCAGGCGGATTTGACATGGTAATAAGCGCCGTGTGGCCGCGTTTTTCGAGTTTTAATTGAGCCATTTTGTCTCCTTTTACAGAATCTCGCCTGCGGCTTCATCCAGTAAACGCCGGCCGATAATCAGCCGCATAATTTCGTTGGTGCCTTCCAAAATTTGGTGCACACGCACATCACGGAAATGCCGCTCTAATGGGTACTCTTTAATGTAGCCATAACCGCCATGCAGTTGCAGCGCCTGGTCGCATACCTGAAAACCCACATCAGTAGCAAAACGTTTTGCCATAGCGCAATAGGCCGTGGCTTCACTATCTTTTTGATCTAGTTTAAACGCGGCTAAACGCACTAACTGCCGAGCCGCAACCAGTTCAGTGGCCATATCCGCTAACTTAAACTGTAGCGCTTGAAATGCTGCCAGTGGCTTACCAAATTGCTGACGCTCCAACATATAATTGCGTGCGGTATTCAGTGCCTGCTGTGCAGTACCGATAGAGCAAGTGGCAATATTGATACGACCGCCATCCAAGCCTTTCATCGCGAAACTAAAACCTTCACCTTCGTTACCTAACAGGTAATGTGCCGGAATACGCACCTCCTCAAAGGTAATAAGCCGGGTAGGCTGTGCATTCCAGCCCATTTTCTCTTCGGCTTTGCCGTAAATTACGCCTTTGGCGTCTGCCGGTACAATAAACGCAGAAATGCCTTTTGGCCCGGCTTCGCCTGTGCGAGCCATTACCACTAACACTTCAGTTTCACCGGCTCCGGAGATAAACATTTTCGAGCCGTTTAACACGTACTCATTGCCATCTTTTTTCGCGCTGGTACGCAAGCCTGCTGCGTCTGAGCCTGAACCTGGTTCAGTTAAACAGTACGACGCCAGTTTTTGGCCAGTAACTAAATGCTCAACCCATTCGGCTTTAGCGTCACTGGTGCCCCAGGTGGCAATCATCCAGGTGGCCATATTGTGAATGGTCAGCATGGCAGTAGTAGCCGTACAGCCCATTGATAACTGTTCGAAAATAATGGATGAATCTAAGCGAGATAAACCCATGCCGCCGTCTTCTTCCGCGGTGTACAGCGAGCAAAAGCCCAGTTCACCGGCTTTTTGAATGACGTCTTTTGGAAAGTGGTGATCGCGATCCCACTGCGCGGCATGGGGCGCCAATTCTTGTTCGGCGAATTGTTTGGCTACATCAACAAAGGCTTGTTGGTCTTCTGTTAAATTGAAATTCATCTGTTTGGACCTTACCGCTTAACCAATCGCTACGCTTTCAGGGGATTTAAACGCTCGCCCGTTCGGCTCTCCCAGCCTCACTTCTGATCGCTCGCTAATTAATTCCCCTTACGCTGCGCTTGTTCCGATTAGTAATTTACTCAGGACTTGCAGGCGGGCGGAACCGGAACAACTAAGCAGACGATCAAGAGCGAATTTGGGAGAAATTCGCGGGTCTGCGTGTTGTTACGGTGGAAGCGCCGCACTACAAATTCACTTTAATCTGACTTAACGCAAGTTAATCGACATATTCGGGCCTGACACCGGAATATCGTCATCAAACCAGCGCGCTGTAATGGTTTTCGTCTCAGTGTAAAAACGCACAGCCTGCTTACCATAAGCATGCTGATCGCCGTAGAACGAGCCTTTCCAGCCGGTAAATGAGAAAAACGGCAGTGGCACTGGGATAGGAATGTTAATACCTACCTGGCCTACTTCAACCTGATGCTGATACTTACGTGCAGCAGCACCGCTGGCGGTAAAGATAGAGGTACCATTGCCGTACGGGCTGTCGTTTACCACTTTTAAGGCTTCATCCAGCGAAGCAACATGCATCGTCGTTAACACCGGGCCGAAAATTTCCTGCTTATAAATTTCCATATCGGTTGTCACGTTCGAAAACACCGTAGGGCCAACCCAGTTACCGTTCGGGTAACCGTCAACTTTGACACCTGAACCATCCAGCACACAGGTTGCGCCTTCTTTCTTACCTTGCTCAATTAACGACAACACGCGCGCACGCGCCTGTGGGCTAATTTGCGGGCCGTAAGCTGCGTCAGGGTCGGTATAAACACCCGGGCGTACTTTGCTAATAGCTGCTGCTACTTCTGGGATCCAATCTGCTGCAGCACCAACAAATACTGCAACAGAGATGGCCATACAGCGCTGACCGGCTGCGCCAACTGAAGCTCCGACTAAGGCATTAACCACCTGCTGCTTATTGGCATCCGGCATAATAACCATATGGTTTTTAGCACCGGCAAAGGCTTGTACGCGTTTTAAATTATCGGTACCGGTTTTGTAGATGTACTGGCCAACATTAACCGAGCCAACGAATGAAATGGCTTTAATGTCCGGGTGATGCAAAATGGCATCAACCTGCTCTTTTGCACCGTGCACTACCTGCAATACGCCTTTTGGTGCGCCGGCCTGCACAAACAGCTCAGCAATTTTGTTTACCGTCATTGGGTCTTGCTCTGACGGTTTTAAAATAAAGGTGTTGCCACAGGCAATGGCCATCGGGAACATCCACAGCGGGATCATCGCCGGAAAGTTAAACGGGGTAATACCGGCACACACGCCCAGCGGCTGAATGTAGCTGTAGGTGTCGATGCTGCGTGCTACGTTTTCTACTGTCTCGCCCATCATTAATGACGGAATATTCGCCGCTTGTTCAACCACTTCGATACCACGCCAAACATCACCTTTGGCATCTTCTACTGTTTTACCCAGTTCGCGGCAGATAATATCGGCAATTTCGCCCTGATGTTCTTTTAACAGGTGAGCAAAGCGCATCATTAAACGGGCGCGCTCTGATACGGGCACTTCTTTCCACGTTAAAAAGGCGGCTTTAGCCGACTCGATAGCGCGTTCCATTTCTGCCGTTGTGGCACATGCCACCTGAGCAATCACGTCTTGTGTTGCCGGGTTGGTAACAGCGATCAGTTTGTCACCTGTTGGTGCGACAAACTCGCCGTCAATAAAATGCTTAACCTGTTGTGTCATGTTGCTTCTCCCGATTGTTTGGGTATGCCGCCAGCTTGTTGTATGTCTAATTATCAATCTATGCTGGCGAGCTTCTAATATGTTTAGCCGGACTATCCAGCCAAAGCGGAACCGGAACAACTAAGCAGACGATCAAAAGCGAGGATGGGAGATCCGAGCGGGTCTGCGTGTTGTTACGGTGGAAGCGTCGGCTTACACCGTTCTCCGGTTCCCGGCTACGTTGCTATCGCACATTTAACACGCTCGCCCGTTCGCCGCTCCCCGGCTCACTCTTGATCGCTCGCTAAGTTAAATCTGCTTCGCACGAAGCCTGATTCGTCTTTACTATAAAACTTCTACTGCCAGCGCTACGGCTTCACCGCCACCGATACACAGTGAGGCAACGCCTTTGCTTAAACCGCGGTTACGCAGCGCATGAATCAGAGTAACCAGAATACGCGCTCCTGAAGCACCGATAGGATGCCCCAGCGCACAGGCGCCGCCGTTAACGTTTACTTTGCTCTCGTCTAAACCCAGCTCGTTAATAGCCAGCATAGTTACCATGGCAAAAGCTTCGTTAATTTCCCACAGATCTACCTGCTGTTTATCCCAGCCAGCTTTTTGCAGCACTTTTTGCATCGCGCCAACAGGGGCAACAGTAAACAGTGCCGGCTCCATTGAGTTAGTGGCATGTGCCACCACGCGCGCTAACGGCTTAGCACCCTGCGCTTTGGCATCGCTTTCGCGCATCAATACCAGCGCAGCTGCGCCGTCAGAAATAGAGCTGGAGTTAGCCGCCGTAATAGTGCCGTCTTTGGCAAAGGCCGGCCGTAGCGATGGAATTTTGTCGATCTTGGCATTGCCTGGCTGCTCATCTACCGAAAAAGTCATTTCACCTTTACGGGTTTGAAACGTTACAGGGGAAATCTCGTTTTTAAAGGCACCGCTGCTAATCGCTTGCTGGGCGCGGGTGGTAGATTGCACCGCAAAGGCATCCATCTGCTCGCGGGTAATGCCTTTTTCATCTGCAGTACCCTGTGCAAAACAGCCCATGGCTTTACCATCGT
>Ga0100394_1000753_pt1 | contig 26701 bp, 23 predicted proteins | sample CryGeymeta201518_FD_81549 | JGI IMG/M metagenome (GOLD analysis project Ga0100394, IMG submission 81549) | Groundwater microbial communities from Crystal Geyser aquifers in Utah, USA - Crystal Geyser metaG 2015-18 | ecosystem: Environmental > Aquatic > Deep subsurface > Groundwater | place: USA... | reverse complement strand
TTGTCAGCATGAATTTGCTCATTGCGAAATGACACCTTACCGCCAACCTGATTCAACTGCATATCAGGCGCCTGTAATGCCAGGCTAAGCTGGTCAAAACTGACCTCACCGCTAGCCAGAACAGAGCGCTGCTTAAGGCCTATCGCCAGAGTAACATCACCTTGCACCTCGCCATTAAGGCCAAGGTGCTGTAACGTTTTACCCAAGTTATGTTGCAGTGGCGATTGCAATATTAAATCGGTAACGGCTTGTGCAGGTAGTTGCTGTTTAATCTGAATATCCAGGGTGTCAGCATGAAACAAATCAGCAATTTTGGCCGTTACCCCACCCTGCAGCGACACGCTTGCCAGTTCACCCGACTCGGCGTCTATTTGCATAGCGGCATTTTCAAACCACAGCTGCGCTTTTAACTGTTCAATGGCAGGCCAATCCGGCGCGAAAGCAAATTCCCCCTGATCCAGCTCGGCGTGTACCTGAAACACCCCTTGCTGTTCATGATAAGGGAACCCAGAAGGGGCACCATGCCACAATACGGTGGCATTGGTAACGTTACCCTGGCGGATAGCAGGTTCAAGGTATTGCCGCACCGTAGCGGGCATATAGCGTTGCGGTAAGTACTGCTCAATGTTAGCGGCGTCTACATTTTGTACACGCGCCAGAATTTGCAAACGTTCATCCCACTGAAAACTGGCGTCTAATTGTAATTCTGGGCTGGTTAAACGCAGTGATGGCACACTAAAGCGCCACTGTTCAGCAACAGGTTGCACATATAAGGTAGCATCCAAATTACTATACACCGTTGGTTGGGTAAATAACCCATCCCAGCGCAGCTCACCTTGCTGGCCTTGTAATACCAGTTTAGAAACGGTATCGCTGAGCCAAAACTGACCGGCAATACCGCTTATACCAGGAATATCACCTTGTGGCTGAGACTCCAGAGCATCAAACTGACCGGCAAGTTGCCATTGCTGCTCGTTAATATGCCACTGCAATTGCTGTAAATGCCCGCGAGGGTGAAATGCTACTAATCGATGTAACAGTGCAATATCGTCAGCTAATAAGTTCGCTAGTGGAGTAACAGCCTCTAGCCTAAAATTGTCTAAGCTACCAAGCCAGGCGCCATTTTGGTAGTGCAGCTGCAATTGTAAATCCTGCCACTGTTCCTGCTCGGCAGCCAGGGTTAATGCACCCGAGTACAGCGACCAGCCAAAAGCGGTTGGCTCCCACAACAATTGCCCCTGCCCCAGCCGAAGCTGATGCAGCTCATTGTCTCGCTGCCAGCTAACACTATTGTCGGCAAGTTCTACCTGAAACCGGCGTAGTAAACCACCATCAATACGGCCCCAGGCTTTAAAGTTAATACTGGCATGCTGTAGTTTTTGGCTGGGGGGCAAGACGTTAGCAAACCATGGCAGCACATCCAACCGCTCGCTTTCTAAATAGAGTTGACCAAAGGCATCTGCAAGCTTGGCACCGTATAGATCGAGTGTAAATGACAAGGTATTGGCTGTCACACCTGCCAAAGACAGTTCACCAAATCCCTGGTGCCTGTTGCCACTGTTGGCCCAATCCAACTGTTTGATATTTAACACTAGGTCAGTAGCATTATCGTTTTGCAGCACCAGCTGGCTATCAACGACAGAGAAATAAGCAAGCTGCTGAAAAAACAGCGTTTCTAATGCCGCAAGTACAGGTGCTGTATCTAAGCTATTTTGCTGTTCATTACCCAGCACGCTATCGGCATCAACATAGTACCTTAGGCCGCTGAGTTCAAAATGTTGCGCCGTCAATTGCCGGTTTAACACGCTGCGCCAAAAATCAAGCCGCACCCGGGTTTCACTGATACTTAGCTGAAGTTGTTGCTCTGTGTTATACAGGCTAATGTCTTTGAGTAATAAAGCCGGACCATATTTTTGCCAGCCCGCGCTAAGTTCACTGATCTGTACCTGTGCACCATAGCGGTCGCTTATCAATTGCTCTATGTAGTGTTTGTAGTCATCAGCATAAGGCAAACTGTAGCGCAGCACTGAAATTAGCACAGCCAGCAACACCAGCATCACCGCAAGTGCGAGCCAGAGTTTATGTAAACAGTAAAAACACACCCGTTTTGCTTTTTGCACTAACCTATAGCCATTTCAACAAAATAAAAATACATGCCCAGCCTGCGTCAATCACTGCGTTGCAGCGGGTGACACCTATTAGGTCATGACGACATCGAACTGTTCCTGATTGTATTGAGGTTCAGTTTTAATATTGATTTGCTTGCCAATAAACACCTGCAATTCAGCCAGACTATGAAATTCATCATTTGTCAGGGCGTCTTTTACCGCCGGCGACACATAGACCATAAACTTGTCGGCACTATAGGCCCGGTTTACCCGCACAATTTCGCGTAAAATCTCAAAACAAACCGTTTCAACGGTTTTTAAACTGCCACGCCCTTCACAGACAGGACACTCAGAGCAGAGAATATGTTCTAAACTTTCCCGCGTTCTTTTGCGGGTCATTTCCACCAGGCCCAATGCGGAAAAGCCATGAATATTAGTTTTAGCCCGATCACGCGCCAGCGCCAGTTCTAAGCTGTGAAACACACGTTTTTTGTGTTCTGCGCTTTGCATATCAATAAAATCGATAATAATAATACCACCTAAATTGCGCAGCCGTAGCTGCCGCGCAATAGCTTGAGTCGCCTCGGCATTAGTATTAAAAATAGTTTCTTCCAAATTTCGATGCCCGACAAAAGCACCGGTATTAACATCAATGGTAGTCATGGCTTCAGTTTGATCGATAATCAGATAACCACCACTTTTTAACGGCACCTTACGCTCTAACGCCCGCTGAATTTCATTTTCAACATCAAACATATCGAAAATTGGCCGCTCGCCGGGGTAGTATTCCAACAACGGCGATAAATGCGGAATAAATTCTTCACAAAATGCAGTAAGTTGCTGATAGGTCAGTTTCGAATCAACCCGTACACGCTCCAACTCAGTGCCAACGAAGTCTCGCAGTATGCGATAAGTCAGCGTGAGATCTTCATAGACCACACCTTCTTTGCGGGTTTTTTGCTTACGCTTAACCACCTTAGCCCAGAGTTTTTTCAGAAACTTAGCATCTTGAGCCAGCTCTTCTTCACGTGCACCTTCTGCAGCGGTACGCACAATAAAGCCACCCGTGTCGTCAAGATATTGGCTAACAATGTCTTTTAAACGCTGGCGTTCGGTTTCAGTATCCAGTCGTTGTGATACCCCGACATGAGGCGACCCTGGCATAAAAACTAAATAACGCGACGGTAGTGTAATGTCAGTTGTTAACCGCGCCCCTTTGGTGCCCAAAGGATCTTTTACTACCTGCACCAGTAAATACTGACCTTCCCGCACTAATACACGAATATCTTTGCTCGCAGCGGGTTTGCTGTCTGCATCTGTCACGCTGTCGTGCTGTACGATATCAGAGGCATGCAAAAATGCCGCTTTTTCCAGCCCGATATCAACAAAAGCAGCTTGCATACCCGGTAACACGCGGCTTACTTTGCCGACATAAATATTACCTACCAGCCCTAGTTTTGCCTGCCGCTCAATATGCAGCTCTTGCAATACACCATTTTCAATCAGTGCAACCCGGGTTTCACTCGGGGTAACATTAAGCAGTAACTCTGCACTCATAGCGATTCCTGCCATTGTTGTAGCATCTGTTCCGTTTCACACAGCGGCAACCCCACCACAGCGGTGTAACTGCCGTTAATCCGCTGCACAAATTTTGCGGCCAAGCCCTGAATACCATAGCCACCCGCCTTGTCTTGCGGTTCGCCACTGGCCCAGTAAGCACTAATTTCAGCCTCAGTTAACGGGCGAAAGTACACTTGCGTTGTGACCAACTGTTGCAACTGCCGCACTGGGCTAACGAGGGCTACTGCGGTCATCACCTGATGGCTTCGGCCTGACAAGCGCTGCATCGTCTGGCGAAACTCAGCAAAATCAGTTGGCTTACCTAAAATGTCATTATCAACAACCACGATGGTATCTGCTCCCAGCACCGGCAGCAAAGTGGTTAGTCTGGCTAAACCAGCATGGGCTTTTGCCAATGCCAGCCGCTGCACATACTCTACTGCGGACTCACCAGGCAACGGCGTTTCGTCAATATCGGCTTTGACCAGTTCGTAGTTGACACCCAATTGCGCCAGCAGTTCACGCCGGCGTGGAGAAGATGAGGCTAAAGCAATGGTAGGATAGTTCATTAAAGCAAGTTCATTAAAGAGAGTTCATTAAAGAAAGTTCATTGAATTTTCAGTTGCCGCCGATAGCGACGTAACAACCAAAACAACCAGGGCCACACCAGCATGCCGGTTAATACCGGCCACAGATATTGCGGCCGAAAATACACCCCGGTTAAAAAATGACTGAGCCAAAACAGCAATAGCTGGTAAAGCGCTAATAACATCCCCAGCAATAGGGCTTGTTGTATCACCGAAAAATTTCGCATTTTAAGATGATGCTGCGCAACCACAAAAATAACCACGGAAAAGGCCAACGCATTTACGCCAAGTACGGTACCAACTAATACATCCACGACAAAACCAGTAAAAAAGGCGGTTAATACACCCACCCGTTGTGGTAATGCCATGGCCCAGTACATTAATACCAATAACGCCCAGTCTGGCCTTGCCAGCTTAACAAGCTGTGGCATAGGCATAACCGTGAGCAGCAACGCAACAAAGAGCGAAAGATAAATAAAACTTAAACGCTGAGGTCTACGCATCAGGGTTGCTCCGGTGCAGGGGTATCTTCTTTCACCGCAGTACGGCCAGACAACAGCAGTACATGACGAATGCGATCAAGCTGAGCATAAGGTTCTGCATATACCACCATAAAAGGCTGGCTGGCGTCCTGACTTATGCGTACCACTTTAGCCACAGGGTAACCTTCCGGAAAGCGACCATCCAACCCTGATGTTAATAGACGATCACCTTCACGAATATCCGTGCTGTGTGGCAGATGCATCACTCTTAACAAGTCCCATTGGCCAAGCCCTTCAACAATAGCACGAACCCCTGTGCGTTCTGCACGTACGGCCAACGCATGGGTATTGTCAGAAATCAGTAACGCCCGGCTGCTGTTGGGGCCAACACTCACCACCTGCCCTACAACGCCCAACTCGTCGATAAGGGGCTGTTGCTCAGTAACACCACTGCTACTGCCTTTATTTAACACAACCTGATGACTAAATGGATGACTGTATACTGCCAGTACTTCAGCGGCTAAAAAGCTGTCTGTAACGCCTGCACCAGAGCCAAGTAACGCTCGCAATTTTTCGTTTTCCTGTTGTAAAAAGCGTAACAGCTGTAGCTGACCACTTTGTTGTAGCAGGGTATCTTTTAAGCGGGAATTTTCATCTAAAACGGTTTGCTGCGACATAAACTGCTCAGACGCACCTGAAAACAAGGTCTCTGGCAAGCTTGCGACGTAAAATAGTGGACTGGCTGCCGCAGTTAAGTAACTACGTAATTGGGTAGAACTATCGGTATAGCGGTCTAGAAACATCAGGCCAGCACTAAACACTACGGCTATGAACAACCGCAGTGTCAGTGACGGGCCCCGACTATAATTTTGATTCATACTGGTGTAAACACGGACAACCGGCTCAGTTAATCATAACTGAACACATCACCACCGTGCATATCTATCATCTCCAGTGCTTTACCGCCACCACGGGCGACACAGGTTAACGGGTCATCGGCGACAACTACCGGTATACCGGTTTCTTCCATCAGCAAACGGTCTAAATCTCTCAACAAAGCACCGCCGCCAGTTAATACCATTCCACGCTCAGAAATGTCTGAAGCCAACTCAGGGGGCGATTGCTCAAGCGCAACCATCACTGCACTAACAATACCCGCTAGTGGCTCTTGTAAGGCTTCTAAAATTTCATTACTGGTCATGGTAAAGCTACGTGGCACGCCCTCGGCAAGGTTACGGCCCCGAACTTCAATTTCTAATACATCATCACTAGGATACGCCGAACCAATTTCAGTTTTAATCCGTTCGGCCGTCGCTTCACCGATTAAAATGCCATAGTTGCGACGGATATAGTTAACGATAGCATCGTCAAATTTGTCACCACCAATACGAACAGAGGAAGAATACACCACACCGTTAAGTGAAATAATTGCTACTTCGGTGGTGCCACCACCAATGTCGACAACCATTGAGCCGGTTGCTTCAGACACTGGCAAGCCAGCGCCTATTGCCGCGGCCATTGGCTCATCAATAAGGTAAACTTCGCGGGCACCGGCACCTTGTGCAGATTCGCGAATAGCCCGGCGCTCAACCTGAGTGGAACCACAAGGAACGCAAACAAGAACTCGTGGGCTGGGACGCAAAAAGCTGTTGCTGTGCGCCTGGCGAATAAAATGCTGCAGCATTTTTTCCGTGACATAAAAGTCGGCGATTACACCATCTTTCATTGGCCGAATGGCTTTAATATTACCTGGCGTTCGGCCAAGCATCCGTTTAGCGGCATGGCCAACAGCGGCTACGCTTTTAGGGCCGCCGGCGCGCTCTTGCCGTATGGCTACTACAGAGGGTTCATTCAGCACTATGCCCTGATCTTTAACATAAATCAGAGTGTTCGCTGTACCCAGATCGATAGATAAGTCGTTTGAAAAAAGGCCACGCAATTTATTAAACATGAAAGAACCGGATCCTTATAAACCTGAGCAACCAGACATCACTCAGCTCTGCCGCGCCACAGCACAACAGGAGTGGTAAATATAGCTGGGGTTATTCTAAGTAAGTCCCCGCCATGTGAATAGCTTTATCTTACATTTTTGTGCAATTAAACCAAGTAACCGCCGCATTTATCTGTCAGGTCCGGTAAAGGCCATTCCATAATGGCTTAAACTCAATGACTATTGAAAAAGTTCGCGCCAGGAAATTTGCCGTGGGTTACCACGAAAACGACCAAACATCACTTCTGCAGAGGGGTTCTGCTGCACATCTTCTACCGTACCGCGCCAATAATATTGCAACCAGGGCGACGTTTCGTATTCAACTTGCCAATTCCCTGGGCTACCTGACGGGTTTAGCCACAAACTTTGCGGCGGCAATTGCCCCTGTAACACCATGCCGCCACTGCCCGCCAAACTCAAGCCCGGCGACGACGGTGTTGTGGTTAACAGCCCGGCCGTGCTATTTAACACAGTACAATTGTCAGCCAAATTAGTTTGGAATTGACTACCATCCCAATATTGTGTGCGAAACGTTAGCGGTAGCCGTTCTTCTTCTGGCCCGGCAGCATTTTCTATTACCAACCGGCCATAGCGCAGCACTGTTGTGTTGCTGGTAAGCGTTTGTAAGCCAACGCTCGTTACTGCATCTGTATCGATGGGCGCAGCAAACACATTTAACGCCAGCGGTGCGACCAACGCATCAGGCCGGCTAGCTTGATGGGTAGCAACGACCTGCGCCGAACCAAGTTGCCATGTACCAATAGGTGCAATTGCACCTACCGATAGCTCTGCGCCTGAAGGCAAATCAGGCGCGCTATAGCGCACGCCAGAAGATGCCGATGCTGACGTCCAGGTTTGCACATTTAACCGGGCAAAATCGCCCTGATAATTCTGCGTAATCTGCCCATTGCTATTTTTCGCTTCCAGTGTAAATGCTGTGCTAAAGGACGGCTGAGCAAAATAAGTAAAACTACCGCATGCAGCAGTCGCCACACCTGCGGTAACACTAAAAGAGGCGGGTATAAAACGCCCTGTCGGCAAACTGCTGGCGTTTGGCACTGGGTCTGTCATACCAAGATAGTTAAAAGCCGGAGTGTTAAAGCGAAACACGCCAACTTCTGATACTGCCTGCGACACAAGGCTTTGCCCATTTAACGAAGCGCTGTGATTGTATTGCGATGTTAACAGGGTACCGACAACCCCAGCCGACGGCGCAACAAGCGTATGCGTTAAGCTAAGATTATTTTGGCTAAAATTCGGCGTTACCGGGTTGAGGCAATGATCGGCACTACCTGCTTCATAACGGTGTGCGGTAACTTGCAGCGTGAAGGGCTCCCCAGCTTGACGAAACACCCCACAGCTGGCATCACCAGCGGCACATTCACCGCCCGTGGCTATACACATGCCCTGTGGCCGGCGCACAAACTGATCTGCGCCATTCATCACTAAGCCGCTGTCATTACTCGATACGGCTCCGCTATAACGCGCATTTAGCTGTACCAGGCCTGCATCGGCATAATTCACCGCTATCGTAGCCTGACCGGCAGCATTAAAATTCAGTGGCACATTTACTCGGCTGGCTTCGGTCAAGCCGGCATTAGTGCCGTTGACACTTACCGCCAAACTGGCTGGCCGCCCTGTTGCGCCAGGTGAAATATAATCGCTCCAAAAGGCCACATCTCGGGCTACGTTAGCAAACTCGGGGACACATTGCTGACTGACGTTGTCTTTGCGCACCGCGCTAAGCAAAACATTCTGCACAGGCAGGTTGGCTATGCCGTCTGGTGCATCAAATATCAAACCACTGTCAGCAAAAGTGATGCTACAAGCTTGCGTGCTAAGGGCTCCTGCGCCAGCCCGGCATAAGGTTTTGCTTAGCGGTCTGGTATTAGGCACAGAGCTACTTACACCAATAGTTGTGCTTCCTACCACAGTTCGACGCAACGCTACGGTAGTTTGCCCGCCGCTGAAGTTAAGCACGTTGCCGCCCTGCCAATTAACATTAGCGCTGTTAACCGGGCTTAAGCTAGCCGTGACCGGTTCCGTCACTAACTCCGAACAACTGGCATTTTTGCACGCCCGCACGGTAAAGGTTTCCGGCTTACAGGTAAGCGCCTGCCCGGTGTAATCAAACTCGAAATGATCAATTTGCTGGCCCACGGGTAATGACCGCAACGCACAGATGCTTAAATTGTCTAACTCATGAATATTGGTTGACCCGCCGGTAGAGCCGGTAAGTGATAAAAAGAAATTCTCTGGCACCGGTGCCTGCCCGGTTTGGTTTTGTGCGTTAAAAGGCGCGATAAGCGTGACAAAACCACTACCGGTATTGCGCTCTACCGACACCAACGTTGTGCCAGCGGTGCGTGAGTCAATGGTAAATCTATACCGATGCGGCGTGTTTTGATTGCCATCTACGGCGGGCGATAAACATGCGCCTCCGGTATTGGTTGTGCCGTTGTTGCAGGTGCCGCGCAAGTAACGATAGCCGCTGTTCTCAGAGCCTGATCCCCGAATGACCACCGACTGCCGTCTTCGGCCAATGCTGCCGACCCCACCTTCATTAGAAAAATTACCGAACTCGTCTAGTCCGAAGCCGAGCCAGCCACCAGCAAAACCAGGAATACCCGGTTTATAGCCATAACCTAAAGCACCGCCAAAAGCACCAGGCTGAGGGGTGATACTGGCATCTGACAGTACCACCGCAAGGCCATCTGCACTGCTACCGCCATATGCCCAATAATCAAACTCAACAACCACTAAATTGTTTGCCGCAGGATATAAACGCTGATAGGTAGCAGACGTGGCCTGATTCGCTACTGCTTGTGTCATGCGCAAGCGGCTATTCACCACAGACGGCGTAAAACTGCCATTACTTCGTGCCGTTACCCAAGTATCGGCTAAATTAGCAGCGCTAAAGTCGTCGGCTAAACATGCTGTACATAAACTGGTGCGAGCACGGCCGTCATAACTATTGCCAGCCAACTGGTTTTGGTACATCTGCTGAATTTGCACATCGCTGAGTGCTTGATTAAAAATAAGCACTTCGTCAATATCACCGCGAAAATCATCCGCGGTGTTCCCGTTGGCTTGCCACCAAATTCCTATCGCAGAGCGGGTTACATTTAAATTTGTCGCACTTGCAGTAACACAACGCACTAAATTGCCATTAAGATACAGACATAGCTGATCACCATTTCGAACAAGGTGGGCTTGCGTCCAACTGTTGTTATTCACGACAACGGAACTACTACCGCCGGCAAAACTATAATAATTACCTTTTAAACCAGCACGCACCTCATTGCTACTATTGATATACAGTTCTACCTCTGTATCAGAGCTGTTGCTGCTGGCTGAAAACAATTCTCTAAAACCACTGCCTGCAGTAAGGTTAAACCAAAGTGACAGCGTAAAGTTTGCCCGGTTATTTAGTACCGCAGCTGGCACACTAATATAGTCACCACCCGCTGCGGTTAGGCCCGCGGCTTCAAGTACCTGTCCATCCAATTGCGAGGCAACGTTAAAGCCTGTAGCGGGGTAAGTCCCCATTAGATCGTCAATCACACCATTGTTTACCGCAGTACACAGATCTAAAGCATAATGTGCTACCGGAACAGGCTGGCAAGCATCAGCTGGCGTAGAATTGGGTAAACATTGGCCATAAACCTGGCTGCCGGATAATACATTCACGGTAGAATAATTCGGCGACGTCAACACGCCGTACACCACACTGTTATTGGTTACGCTAATTGCGCCACTATTGCTGCTTACCGTCACCAAGGACGTCGCGCTACCAATGACGGAGTTGCTAATTGTCGTGCTACTAGAACCAACAAGGGTGCCACTGGTCATGATGACATTAGTTAACGACATGGTATTGTTTGAGGTCTGAGTAAAAGCCCCTGACAAGGTACCACCGCTAAACGCCATGCCGGAGCGCGCCGTAGCACCGCCTAAAAGATTAGTATTATTGGTTGTGATGGTATTGCTGCTACTGGTAACAAGGCCTGTAATTGCCCCCCCGGTAAGCGAAACTGACCCCGATGTTGTAATGCTGCCATTCACACTGAAATTATTTAACGTTATTGCACTGCTGTTGGCTTGAATATCACCCCACAAGGTATTGCTATTGGTGCTTATAATGCTGCCATAGTTACTCAGCAAATTAATACGGTTGGCAGAAGTGCCTATTTGAGCCCCATTCAATAAAAAACCATTGTTGGCTGAGATAGCTGAACTGGCGTTAGCAATAACAATATCGCCGCTATTTAACGTGACCCTGCCGTTACCATTGCAATTGTAAGTTGAACCGCTGGTATTCCAATTTGTTGAACACGGCGGAAACTGACCCAAGCTGAGGTTATAGGTTACTGCTAGCGCCATGTTGCTGAAAAATAAAGCCGCAAGAAGATATCCGCTTCGCATATCATCGCACCTCAATCTGGATGGTGCGGCTAGTTTGCACATCTGCAGCGCTGCAATTGGCGGTACTATTTAAACGGAAAATGCGCACCGACCCCGCTTCTGCCGCTAAATAGGAACTGCACGTTACAACAGCATTGCAGCTGTCTAGCGCTGCGCCGCTAAAGCTAAAAGCAGGTGATATTGCCGCACAATTCGCCGTACCGCTGTTTAACGGAAATAATTCCGTTAGCGCCAGCTCTAAGCCACTTTGAGCCGCGAATAAGGTGCGGGTGCCCTGTACTTCGTACACCACGGTTTCACTGCTGCTGCGTATTAGCCGCGACACGCTAAACACCAGCAGCAACATCACGACAATAATAAATACGGCAATCACCAATGCGCTGCCTCGCTGAGCCTGAAGTTTAAGGAACATTGGCCAGGTGCACCTCATAGTTAAAAAACATGTCTGAACTGCTATCGCTACCAAACTGTAAAAACACATTCACTACCGCATTGCGGTTTAACACCGGCTCCCACACTCTAAATGCGGCGTCTCTAAGCTGTTGTGCCATTAACACACCAGCGCCAGCACTGGGAAAGCCTGCCGCGAATGAATGCCCTACCAGCCGGCGAATTTCACCGTTGCTGGCACAATAACTAACCGGCGTGGCCAAAATATAAAAGCGCCGCTCTGGCGAATGGGCGGCAAAACTGTGTGCAGCTGTTAGCTGTAACTCAACTGAAGCGCCATTGGCCGGATCAGTAATAGCTGCGGCATTTTGCACGGTGGCAGCCAAATTAACCCTATGAGTACTTACGCCATAGTAATCATTGGCTTCGGTGGGATACACAATCAGCGGCAAGTTCAGTAAACTGCTATCCCAGTTAAACAATTGTAGATGTATTTCCGTATCAGACACAGGATACACAGGCAGCGTTGTATAAACGCCACTAGCTTCCACGGGAGTAAATTCTAAACAGCTTATCACGCCGGGCAGCTCGTTAAGCCGCACACTATTTGGCGCAGCATTTCTAAGCTCGCGTACCAACCGCTCTGCGACAAAACGGCTTTGGCCCAGTATTTGTTCGCGTTGAGCCACATCGGTATACAGCCGTGCACCAAACCCAAGATAGCTGCTAACGCCGGTTGCCAAAATCCCCAATAGCACCATTGTGACAATTAGCTCGATAAGGGTAAAACCACGGCAACGCATTACCAATTTCCCTTAATAGCGGCAAACTCAACCACATCACCGGTTGGCGTGGTCATAGTTATAACAATGCGTTTTGTCAGCACACTGTCGTAACTTACCTGTACCTGTACACGATAAGCACGGTAAATATTCTCCATTCTGGCATCATCGCCAAAAATATTGTTAATGGCATTACCGCTAAGATCCAGATTATGAAAATCGTCTACATCATCAAATTGCGCACGCGTTTCGCTATCTGGCCCTAAACTTGTCGACGCCGTGCAGGCTGACGCCCCGGCTTCATTGCAGCGCAATAAGCCGCCACTGCGGCTACTTTGCTCATCAAAAGACTTCGCCAGTATTTCATTCATCAGGCTTTGGCCAAGCTCAGCCGCCCGAACCTGATGCCAGGGGTCGACGCTTTTAATCGCTAACGGCCCCAATATCGAGGTAACAATGGTTAAACTAATGGCCAACACCACAATGCCGATCACAAGCTCTATTAATGTTACCCCTGCCATGCGCTTTAGCATGGGTGAATGTAACCTTCGGTTTCAATGCACAGCAATAGCGGTGTACTGCCTTCAATAGTTAGCTGACACGCACCAACGCAGCCTAACGGCCGGCCCATGTTATCAAACCCTATACTGGTACTGGTACTGGTGCTGGAAAAACGGATATTGTCCCGCGCAGCAGGGCACAGCACCAGGCTACTGTCACTGGCGCAACTTAAGCCGGAAGCCACCAGGCTATCGCTACTAATGGTAACAGCGGGAGCGGAACAAAAGGTGCACTGCATGGCCTGCATTTGCACTTGTCGCAACAAGCTTAATGCCTGATCGCGATAGACATATTCAGAGGTACCCGCCGCGGTAAAAAAACGGGGTAACAGGCTAACCGCCAGTACCCCGATTATAATTAGCACCACAATAAGCTCTATTAAGGTAAAGCCAGATTGTGGATGCTGAGCTTTCATACTGCTAACAACTAACCTACTGACAACCAGCTTTTTCAACAGAAATAACCGGCTTATTACCCGCAACTGTTGGCGTAACATATTGCACATAACAGCCAGCATCAGCTAAATCTGCAGCTATTGCTGCTAAACGAATTTGACCTGCGGTGCCTACAGCCTCTGCAATTAAGCCAGAGGCAGCATCGGTGCTATACACCCAACCATCCGGTCGATCAATAGACAAATTGAGTGCTGCAGCCGTGGCTTTAGGGTAACCGAAGGTAACAGGGATGTTATCATCGCCTACGGTATCTGTGCCAGTTGGCCCGGATGTATGCACGCCAGCGATTAAAGCTTTGCTGTATACGATAGTGCCCGCTGAAGCCAAGGTGCCGCTCACCCCATCCAATACACTCGCCTTTGCATCACCTGATATGTTTAAAAACCGTGGCGCTGCTGTAACGGCAAGAATACCCAAAATAACAATAACAATAATTAACTCTATTAATGTAAAACCTTGATTGCGTTTCATATTACTACCTTAATGCTTAGGGTCTATTTAAAAACACGGCAACGGCACCTGTTGCTGGGTTATAGGTAAAACCATTGCTTGTTGCATTATCTGTTGGTGCAGCAGCTAAACCGGCGGTTTGGTGATATACGCAATTGGATGTATCAAAGCGCACAAACAAATTATTGTTGGCACTAAAAGCAATAGCGGCGGTAGGTGCATTTTGTAAAATATTTTGCAGCACAGCAACGCACGCTGCAGCGTCTACCGTAGCCAGCCGGGTATCTGCTGAACGGTTACCCGTTGGATAGCCACGCACTGCGGTTGAAGGGTCACCATTTACGCCAACATCTACACCATCCAGTGTAACAAAGGTACCATTGTCGGCTGGAACCGCGTTATTACCTACCGGACGACCCGCCACCTCCCATTGCGCCCGCACTAAACCTACTGCGGAGGCAAAACCACCGGCAATACCTTCGATTGACGCATCTTCTGCTTGCTCTGTTACATTTAAAAACCGCGGCAATGCTGTTGCAGCCAGCAACCCGAGGATAATGACCACGATGATCAATTCGATTAGTGTAAAGCCTGATTGTCTCTTCATACTTGTATCTCCCATCTGCTTGTTATAATGAGTATATCGCTAAACTTTGTAATTACACGTTAAATTGTTAATAAAGCGCTGAGCTACTTTGTACCACCTTTATAGGCATTTAGCATATCCCACATCGGTGTAAAAATGCCCAATGCCAAAATAAGCACCATTACCGCCACAATAGAAATAAGAATAGGTTCTATTTTGGCGGTGAGGCTTTTTAAATCAAAAGCAACTTCGCGCTCATAAAACCCGGCAACTTCCGCCAACATATCATCCATGGCACCGGTTTCTTCGCCTACGGCCAGCATTTGCAACACCAGCGGCGTAAACATTTGGCTTTGCTGGCTTACCCGCAGCAAGCTTTCACCGCGCTCAATATTGCGCCGCATATCCCGAATACTGTCGCCGAGGAAGTCATTGTCTACCGCGTCGGCAACCAGTGTTAACGCGCTGGTCATCGGCACGCCGGCTTTTAGCATCATGCCAAAGCTGCGGGCAAAACGCCCCAGCGTTGCCCGATAAATAATACTGCCAATAATAGGAAAACGAATTTTCCAGCGGCCCCAGGCCCGGCGGCCTTTGTCTGTTTGAATGTATGAGCGCAAGCCAAATACAGAAGCAATAAAACCAATTAACATCAGTGGCCAAAACCGGATAAAAAACTCTGAACTGGCCAGCAATGCCTTGGTTGACCAGGGTAGCTCGGCATTAAAGCGGGCAAACATTGAAGCAAATTGCGGAATAACGGCCAAATTTAAAATAAACATGGCCACAACTAAGGTGAGTAAAACAAAAATAGGATAGCGGGTAGCCTGTTTTATTTGTTTGCGGGTTTCCAGCTCTTGCTCAAAGTAATAAGTTAATTGCAAAAAGGCTTCATCTAAACGGCCGGTGTTTTCACCAACATGCACAATACTGACCATTAAACGGCTAAACACCTTAGGATGCGCCGCTAAGGCTTGTGACAGGTTGCGCCCATTTTGCAGTTGGTCCACCAGCTCCAGCAGAATTCCCTGTAGCCTTACTGAGCTTGTACTCTGTGCCAGCCCTTCAATGGCGCGAATAATAGGAATGCCCGCGCGCATTAACGAGTACATTTGCCGCGATAACATAATAAGGTCTGTTAACGATATTTTGCGCTGCCATAGTACCGGCCCCATCAAGGACGTTTTAGCAGGCGTATCTTGTCGGCTTATCGTTAACGGTATAACGCTGCGGCGGCGCAGTATATCGGCTGCCGCGCTTTCATTACCGGCCTCAATTTCTCCGCTAACCGCCTTACCGGCGCTATCGCGCGCTGTATATACAAACTGTGCCATACCGTTAGCAGCTCTCTGCGGTTATGTCGATATCGTCATCCAGATATTCAGATACCCGAATAACTTCTTCTAAACTGGTTACCCCCTGCTGGGCATAATGCAGTGCCATGGTACCCAGGCGGGTAAACCCCTCACTGTGCTGCGCTAACGTGGCAAAGCCTGCGGTATCATCGCGTCGCAGGGCATCGGCCAGTGGCTTGGTAATCATGAGTAATTCAAATACGCCAAGCCGGCCTTTATACCCGGTGTGATTACATGACTGACACCCGGGAGCCTGCCAATATGTTGCGGTTTTGCTGGTGTTAATGTGTCGCAGCCAGTTGCTTTCCATGTCGTCTGGTTGATAAGGTTGCTTACAGTAATCACATAACCGCCGAATAAGCCGCTGTGCGATTATGGCCCGCAAGGCCGATGCCACCAGATAGGGCGCCGCGCCCATGTCTATTAACCGTAAGGTACTGGTTACCGCATCATTGGTGTGCAAGGTAGACAACACTAAATGGCCCGTTAACGCGCCGCGTAGCCCCATTTCTGCGGTTTCCTGATCCCTCATCTCACCCACCATAATAATATCCGGGTCTTGTCGTAAGGTGGTTCTAAGCACATTACTAAAGGTTAGGCCAATTTTATGGTTAACCTGAACCTGATTCACTCTGGGTAAACGGTACTCTACCGGGTCTTCAACAGTAATAATTTTGCTGCCCGCCTGGTTAAGCTCGCTAAGCATGCCATACAAAGTAGTGGTTTTGCCTGAGCCAGTAGGCCCGGTGACCAAAATCATGCCATGCGGGCTTTTAATAATGCGTCGCAGCTTTGCCAACATTGGTGCCGGTAGGCCGGTTTCTTCCAGTTGCAGCACACCGGCTGACTGGTCAAGCAAACGCATTACTACAGACTCGCCATACTGCACCGGCATGGTTGAAATACGCACATCAATCTGGTGTTTTTTTACATTAATCTGAAAACGGCCATCTTGCGGTAAACGCTTTTCCGAAATATCTAGGTTTGCCATCAGCTTTAAACGCAACACCAGAGCCGCTGCAATACTAATCTGGTTTAAAATGTTTTCTTGCAGTACGCCATCAACCCGTTGCCTTATACGCAACACTTTTTCATCAGGCTCTATATGAATGTCTGATGCTTTAACCTGTACGGCATCTTCAAAAATAGATTGGAGTAACTTAACAATAGTGTTGTCGGCATCGCCCTGTTCATCAACCGCATTAAGGTCTAGCTCGTTGGATGTGCCGTGTTCTTCTTTTAACTGCGAAGCAAAACTTTCAATATCTTTGGTGCGCCGGTATAGCGTATCAAAGGCAGCAATTAGCTGACCTTCGCGCACAACGGCCAGCTCTATCTGACGCGGCGCTAACAGCTCAGCGAGCTGATCCATCGCAGCTAAATCGGCCGGGTCGCTCATACCTAGCAACACTTTACTGCCATGATCTTCCAGCACTAACGCCCTAAAGCGCCGGGCCTGAACTTCGGGCAGCAATTGCACTGTTTTCGGGTTTATTTGTTTTTGTGCAATATCCAGAAAAGGCACATTAAGCTGCTGCGCCAAAAACTGCAGTAGCTGTTGCTCTGTCAAAAACTGCAGCTCTGTTAGTGTAGCTCCAAGCTTACGGCCGCTTTGCTGCTGCTGGCTTAGCGCCTGCTGTAACTGTGGTTCTGAGATAATGCCTTCATGCACTAATAAATCACCCAGACGCATTTTTAAACGAGGTCTTTGCATAACGTTACTCTGTGGCGGCTAAGCGCTGTTGAATGTAATCCCGGCTGGCGACCGACAGGCCATCCCCCCAATTAAGCGCCTGTTGATAATGTAAATGCGCCTGCTCGCGCTGTGCCAGTGCATCATGCGCAATAGCCGCACCCAACCACCAGCGCGCCTGTTGCGGCTGTAATTGGATAAGTTGTACAAACCACTGCAATGCGGCCTGCTGCTGCCCTAGTTGTTGCAGTGCAGTTGCTTTAAGTCCGTAATAATCAGGCTGTTGCGCCAGCAAAAATTGCGCGGGCAAGAGTTCATCTACTTGCTGCCAGGCGGCATTAGTTGCTGCGTATTGCGCCAGTAGCAACTGAATGTCGGCATTGATAATATTGTGGCTGAGTGCCTGGCGCAACGTTAACTCGGCCTGAGACGGCTGCCCTAACTGTGTCCAAAGCCGGGCTTGGGCTATGTAAACGCCGGGGTCGGCAGGCGTTAATTGTTGCACCTGTTGCCAATACTGCAATGCCTGTTGTAGTTGCCCGGCACCAGCTGCAGCAAGTGCTTGCTGGCGCAAGGCTTCTGCGCGCTGTTCAGGTGTAGCAGCCTTGCGCTCCACCTGCACACCAACGCTAACAGTATTAACCACCTCACGCTGATCCTGAGCAGAAGCCTTTGCAGTAATAGGCTTTGGGTCTGGTGGCTGTGTTGGAGCTTGCGGTTGTGCTGGCGTTAACTGCAGCGGGATATCTTCCGTCACGGGCTTATCAGCTAAATTAATTTGCTTATCTGACATAACCGATTCAGTTGGAGTTGATATTTGGCTGGTGCTAACCGCTGCCATTGAATGTGTAGCGTCTGCTGATGCTGTTGCTGAGGTTGTAACTGTTGCTGTACCAAGTGTTGCCGACACTGCAGCCAGCTGTGCTTCAGTTTCAGTTTCAGTTTTTTGCGGTTGGGTATCTACTGCCGCAGCAATACTCACTGGCATTACCGCAGTATCGGGTTGCTCTGCGGTAATACTTACCTCAGCCGGCGCAACAGCAACCGTTGGCTGGCTGCGGCTTAAAATGGCATAAACCGCAAAACACAGTAACAACACACTTAGCAGCAGCAACACCGTGAGCCATAACGGGCGATCTGTGTCTGAACTTATAACCGGCGTTGTGATACCGGGTGGCGTTTGTTGACGCTGTTCCAGATCACGTAACATTTTATTTAACACGCTCATAATATTGTCCATCCTGGTAGCCAATGACCGCCAGTAACCAGCGCATAACCCATCAACACGATAGCGCCAGCTGCCACGCTATACCACCACCAAGCCCTGGGTTTAGGCTGCACATCTTCAGTATCCATCGCCGCTAAACGAACATGTTGATAGCCAGCACAGGGTTTACCCTCACCAAACGCCAACAACAGCGCCTTATGCGCCAGCACATTTAACAATCTCGGCACACCACGGCTATACATGCTTAGCGCCCGCAGTGCCATACTACTGAACAGTTGCTGCTGTGAGCCAGCCTGCTGCAACCGTTGTTGCAAATAAGCCGCCACCTGGCGTGGACTCATCAACGAAAGATTACAAGAAAAGGTAATACGCTGTCGAAGTTGACGAAAACGGTAGCTCGCCAGTTTCGTATCCAATTCAGGCTGACCAAACAGCACCACTTGCAGCAACTTGCGTTGTTCTGTTTCTAAATTAGTTAATAGTCGCAGCGCCTCGAGGGTATCATCCGGTAGCGCTTGTGCTTCATCAATTAACACAATAACCTTTTTACCTTGTGCTGCGAATAACAACAGCTGCCGCTGTAATAGCTGCAACAGCTGTGGAGGGTCGATATTAGCAGAATGTTTTAACCCAAGCTCAAGCGCCAAGGCCCAGCGCAACTCTAATGGCGTTAAGCAAGGATCAGGAATGTAGGCTAATTGCCAGTCGGCGTCTGCTTGTTGCAGCAGCTTGCGACACAACAGTGTTTTACCACTTCCTACTTCACCACAAATTTTAATAAAACCTTCGCCGGCACCCAGCGCCGTTTTCAACACGGCCAACACGTCCTGATGCTGCTGCAATGGCACAAAGAAGCGCGTGTCAGGCGTAAGACCAAACGGCATCTGATTTAACTGAAAGTGCCGTTCGTACATCGCTATTTTGGATACCAATCAGAAATGTATTCTGACGATTGCTGGATCTGCTGTCGCCATACACCTTCCCCTACCACTGTCGGTTTTAGCAGAATAACCAGCTCTTTCTTTTTTTCCACTTTGTTGATACTGGTAAACAACTTACCAACAATAGGAATAGCGCTTAATACCGGCGTACGAGATTCATTGTCGTTGGTGACCGTTTGCATTAAACCGCCTATCACTACAATTTCGCCACTACGGGCGCGAATAATGGTGTCAGACTCACGGATATTGCTTTGCGCCAAAGGTAAGATTATTTGCTCGTCACTGAACTGAATAGTTTTGTTCTGTTCTGCCGTTTCTGTCACGGAGGGATGCACATGCAGAATTACGGTACCATTTTGATCAATTTGTGGTGTAACATCTAACGCTATACCTGAAAAAAATGGCTGCAATGAAATATTCGGCGAACTGGTTGTACCGCCGGTACCTACGATAGTGTCGGTGCTAACATTGGTGACAAAATACTCGTCCTGCCCTACTTTAATAACCGCTTTTTGGTTGTTCATTGCGGTAACGCGGGGGCTAGACAACACCTGCGCATTCCCCTGCGTTTCAAGTAAATTAATCACGCCGTTAAAGTCAGCATTATTAAAGGAAATTGCGGTAACACCACCTAACGAAGAGCTGATAGCATTGCTGGCGATGGCTCCACTGGTGGAAAAATTAAATCCCGTGCTTCGGATATTCATCATGGCATTTTGCCAATTGATCCCCTGCTGATATTCGTCGTTTAACGTTACTTCAATAATTTTTGCTTCCAGCACCACCTGCCGCTGCAAGTGTTGTTCTGACTGACCAAGATAGGCTTTAACTGCAGCAATTTCGTCAGGCATGCCTCGCACGGTAACTAATCCTGCCTGCGGTGTAACAACCACCATACGATCCGGCCCACTACCCAATACAGTGCTTACCGCTTTTTCCAGATCTTTCCAAAAGTCGGTTTTACTTTCGCTTTGAATCGTACTGCCATTAAACTGTTGCTGCCCCTGCTGAGACTGATTTTGGTTGCCATTGCCGCCCTGAGCAAAACCTCCTTGTGCTGAACTATTGCCCCTATTGTTCTGGCCACTCTGGTTGCTCTGGCTATCTTGCGATACACCGCCTGAATTAACCGCGATAGAAGAGAACCCCTGGCGCTGCAACATAAGATAGTTCACAGCAATGGTTTCTGTACGCAATCCTGCTGGGTAAACCTTATATACTAAACCCTGCTGGCGAATATCAAACCCATGCAGTTGCTGCACTATCGCCATTGTTTCAGGCAGCGTGACCTGTTTTAGCTGCAGCGTTATCAGGCCACTCACATTTGGGTGCAACACTACACTATAGGCTGTGTCAGCAACTAAAGACTGAAAGAAATCGGCGACATTAGCTTGCATTGCAGCAACGTTAAAACGCGGCAACTGAGGTTGCTGTGCCTGATAATTACTCGACAGCAAGTCTTGTGTAATGGCTGCAGGTACCTGCTGTGGTGCCGCGGCGACAATTTTTGGCTGCTGAGTCGCCTGTTGTAATGCTTTTTCCGCTTGCTGTGGCAAGGTGGTGGGTTCAAATGCCTGACAACCAGCTAATAATATGCCGCTGCAAAACCACAGCAGCGTAGTAGCGCTTTTATTCTTCATATTGTTTTATCGCTGTGTTAAGTAGCGGCAGCACCTGCTGCACGCCGTTTAATTCAAGAGTAACTTGTGTGTCTTGGATATCCAGTACCCGTTGTTGTTTATAGTATCCGCCTTTGTGCACTAATACGCCGTCAATCAGTGCAACATAGCCGTTAATGGTGCTTTTTATTAGTTGCAATTGGGGCAACGCAGCATGGACTTGTGCCTCGCTAAGTTCAGTATCCGATTGCCAACCGGCTACAGGACGGGTGGGATCTGCCAATACCGCTACGCTGATTAACGTGCATAAACTACAAACGGATAAAGTCTTCATTTTCACTCACTGTACCCAACTCTAATGTCAGTTCTGCTAGTGGATAGTCTGTAACCTGATAGCCTAATCCTTGCCAGCTTACCAGCCATGGCAATTGCTCAATTCGTTCTAATACTTCAGACAATTCGGTGTAATTGCCAGCAAGCACCAGCTTAATGGTATGCTGATATAACAATGCCGGTTCATCAGCGGTTTGCCCAGCTAATTGCACAGGCCTGGGTTCCAAAGACTGTAAACGACTGATTTGTACCGTATTGCTGCTTTGTAACATGCTCTGCAACAACTGCACCATTTGTTCTGCATCGATAAAATGGCTGGTGGTTTGCTGTATTTGCTCATTTAACTGGAATTGCTGTTGCTGCAACAATTGGATGCGCTGATGGTATTCTTTATCCATATCCACGGCAATTTGTTGCCTTAATTGTTCAGCTAACTGTTGTGTATCTTGTTGTTGGCGTTGCAATGTTTTTAGCTGTTTTGCTGATGTCGTCACTTGCTGCCAGCGTGGCTCAAGTACATTAATACTCACCAGCCACAAGGTTAAAATTAAGCTGCCGCCCCACAACAACAGTTTTTCCCGTTGCTGTAATTGGCTAAACCGGTCTGAGAGTAGTTGCCATTGATTCATGGCTGTGTTCCTTGTTGCGCTAACAGTTTAAAACTCACTACTCGTTTATCTTGCACCTGCTGCATAGTAACCTGACGAAAACGCTGGCCATGGAAGTAACTTAGTTGACGTAGATCCTCTAACCACAACGGCACACTATCAGGCCTTAATGCAATACCATTAAAGCTACTATATTGCTGTTGTAAGCTAAAGCTGGTTAACCACAACTCCGGCCGGTCCACCTTATTTAGATGCTGCATTACCGGACTATAAATTTGGCTTGCCTGCATTTGTTGTTCAGCTAAAAAACTCAATAATTGCTGTTTCTGTGCCACGCGACGCTCAATATCCTGATACTGTTTAACCAGTTCAGCCGATGGTTGTCGTTGAGTTAATGCTTGTTGATACAAGGAAATTTCTTGCTGCTGCAGAGTATTTTGCTGCTGTTGTTGTGCTAATGCTGTCTGTAGTTGCTGCTGTTGATGTGCAATCCACAATCCTGCCCCTATTAAAGCGGCAACCAATACCAACCAGCTAGCAACCAAGCGACTCAGCCCAAAGCGTTCATAAACCGGATATAAAACCGCCCGATATAAATTTACGTGCTGCTTCATGCGACAGACTCCGAATCCGATTGATTCAACACTGCAACGCCAGGCCAGCAACTGATCAGCTGCTCGGTACTTAGGGCCTGAGCCCATGGCAAATTAGCCAGCGGCTCTACCCGGCCAAAACCATTTTGTCGCAATAGATCCGTTATCAATGCTGATTGCGCCATCAGTAGCCGAATATCTCTAACTGGCGGTTGCTTTAACTGACTTTCGAAATAATCCATTGAGCGTTGCAGCTCTAACTGCAGCCTGTCAAGCGAGTCATCGCGTAATTCTGCTTCGGTACTTAAATGCAGCTGACCAAAACCACGGGCACGACGTGAAAAGTACAACTGACCATCACGAACTATCTGGATTAACAACTCATTTTCGGGTTGATGTATTACCAGCATTGTTGCCTGGCCTGTTGGAGCGATGAGCCCCATCGCCAACCATTCCTCCGGCTGAATAGAGTGAATGTGTAATTCACTGCTCGTAACATATTGAACAAGTTGCTTTAACCAGCTCGTGCTTGCCACGACCACATTAATTTTTGACGTTTGGCTGTTGTAGCTGGGTAAGTCAATATAGTCAGCGATAATGTCATCAGGGCTAATATCGACTAAATCTTTTACTTGCCAAGGTAATGCTTGTAGCATTTCCGTCTCTGACAAAGCGGGTTTATCAATTTGCACCAGCTGATAAAAATCTGGAGATAACACAATGTGCAACTTACGGTGTTTGGTAACGGATGATAATAACGTATGCAATGCTTGCTTCAAGCTATCCGCATCGTAAGACTCACTGCGAAAATGAGTGATTGTGGCTGTTTCAAGATCCACCAAGCGAAGGTCGGATTTGCTTATGTATAAAGCAAGCATGCCTGAAGAACGGCTTGATTTTCGATTGAGGCCTTTTATTATTTTTCTCAGCATAGTGCTGCCATTAGCTCCCAGTATAACGCTATACTAGCGGCTATTTTCGTTACTGTCATGCTTCTTACCATGCTGTATTCACCTGAAATTCAACTCATTTCGCCAAAACAGCGTTGGCAACGTCTATCGCATCCGCTTTTAGTACAGCATAGAATACAACTATGGGTATGCCATTTAGACACCTTACTGCCAGAAGTATCAGGCAACAAGTGGCTAAAACTAAAGTACCACGTGCAGCAGGTGATGCAGCAAAACTGTTCAGGAATATTAACCTTTGGTGGTGCATTTTCTAATCATTTATGTGCTGTAGCGGCCTGTTGTCGTCTACTCGGCCTGCAAAGTGCGGCCTATGTCCGTGCCGATGACCTGGATATGGCGAACCCAACGCTGGCATTTTGCCAACAGGCAGGTATGCAACTTTATGCGCTGGATAGAACGAGTTACCGCCAACGCGATAACCCCGACTTTATTCAGCAATTACAAGAAAAGCATAAAACATTGTTGATGGTGCCAGAGGGCGGCTCTTCAGATGCTGGCGCTTCAGGCATTGCGGAGCTGAATTTAGCGACCACGCCGGAAGGTGATGCGGATATCATTATTTGCCCTACTGCAAGTGGCGGTACCTTGGCGGGTGTAATTAACCGCCACGACTGCGCTGCATTGGGCATTGCCGTAGTGAAAGATACGTCTTTACCACAACGGGTAAGCCAGTTGCTAACCCCAGAGAGTAGAGCCAAACATTGGCAAATTAATACGAACTTTGTCGGTAAAGGCTATGGTAAATTTGACGAAGCATTATTGTCATTTTGCCGTGAAATGGCTCAACATCAACTGCACGTTGAACCAATATACACCGGTAAAACACTCGCTGCGGTGTTTTCGCTGATTGCATCAGGTGATATTCCAGAAAACAGTAGATTAAGCGTATTTCACACGGGGGGACTACAAGGCTTAAAAGGGCTGCATTATCGTGGCTTAATTACTGTATCTGACCTTGCGCTATTATCTGGTTCAGTGGCTGGCTAAAATAGAATCCCTGGCCACCAGCAATACCTAACTTTTGTAAGGTCAACCATTCAGACTCCAGCTCAACTCCCGTTGCTATAACTCTGACTCCTTTACCGACATAACTGGCAATAAGACCACGAACAAACAGCTGCTGTTCCAGATGCTGGTCGATATTGCGTACTACTGAAGGATGCAATTTAACTGATTCTAAAGGTAATTCATTAACGTATACCGCGTTATCAATGACCAAACCAACATGATCCACAATTAAGGAAAAACCTAACTTATTTAACTTCAACAGCTTACTTTTTAGGGTTTTATAATGCCGGAGTAAATGATGTTCTGTAAGTTCGAGGGCAAATTGCTGCGGGTCCAACTGTCCAGATATCAACATATGCTCCAACCATTGCCACCACTGTGGATCGAGTAGTGAATGGATACTAATGTTCACACTACACCGAGTAAAAGTGCGTGAGTCCATGGCACATAACCGCGCTGTTTTGAGTAACACATGCTGGTCAATCTGGCACGCCAAGCCGCAGTTATATGCCATGGGCAGAAAGATAGCAGCGGGGATATAACCACCGTCAGCAGATTGCAGCCGAATTAATACTTCATGCTGCAGAATATCGCGGTCTTGCCACGAAAAAACCGGCTGAAAGCTAAGAGCAAAACGATGATCTTGCAACGCTTTGTTTAATTCAGACCGCCACCAAACAGAACCTTTCGCTTGAGGCCTGTCATCATATACAAAGCCATATGCCGCATTGGGACCATGTAATTGTGCCGTTTTTAGTGCCATATCCGCTTCGGACAGTACTTGATATGACGTCTGTCCTCGCTGATAGCTGGCATAACCGATATGCAATACGTCTTGGTCAACACAGTCGGCAAAACAACTGGCTCGACTTAATAGCGTAGCCATTCTATCACCCAATTTTTCCATGTCTTTAGCAGAAAGCCCTGCGATTAACAGAACTAAATCGTTATCAGACAAGCGGGCAATTACAGTATTAGCGTAGTCTGAGGCCATACCATGCAGTATATCCACACAACCACGCAGACGATTAAGCGGTTTTATGTTTGAGCTTATCGTTTCAGGATGACTTAGCTGAATAATAAACAATGCGCCGAACCCCACTTCTGACACATCACTTAAATAATGTTGCAGCTTGCTTTCAAAAAAAACACGGTTACCAATAGCAAGTTCATGGTCGATCAGCCCCTGTACCCGAACTAAATGGCGAACTTCTTGGTCGCGCCTCACCAGGTTGTTCACTTGATCAGACACTTTTTGCAACCGTTGACTGAAACTAGCCGAGGAGTCGCCGACTGCTTCGACTTTAGCTTCTAATATATGTAGCGACTTGTCTAACTCTACGAGCTCGGAAGTACGAGCTCGTCGCTGTCTTCGCCATGACAAACCAATCGGCAATATCAACAATAACAACAGAGAATTAATAGTGAAATAAAGCCACAGGGTAGGTTTTATAATAAATGCTTCATCAATGTACAACACGGTATCTTTGTTTTGCATGGCAATATAATGAGTGTTGCTGGGGGCTAATTGCAAAATCAAACCAGTGCTGGCCGTTAACCACCTTGCACCAGTTTCGTGTGGTTGCTCTAGTGCGAGTTCAACTAAACGATCAGCCTGCTGCATCACGCTGTAGCGTTGCATAACAAAATGCGACACATTAAGCACTAGCAAAAATGCTATCAAAACAGCAAGCTGTAATTTTTGTGCCCGCAGCCGGTACAATGACAATTGTGACAAAACCAACTCCTTTTGATCGAACTCTTAGTGTTAATCTTTGACACGCATTTGTCGAGTTTTTAAGCTATAAAGCGCTAAATTAAATTGCAGCTCGTTCGCTAAGGCTTATCATCACTGAATTTTAGGCATAAAAAAACCCCGCTCGATGAGCGGGGCTTCGTATTGGGAGCCTGGCGGTGAACTACTCTCGCATAGCGAATGCTACACTACCATCGTCGCAGCTGCGTTTCACTTCTGA
>Ga0100394_1000750_pt1 | contig 26722 bp, 21 predicted proteins | sample CryGeymeta201518_FD_81549 | JGI IMG/M metagenome (GOLD analysis project Ga0100394, IMG submission 81549) | Groundwater microbial communities from Crystal Geyser aquifers in Utah, USA - Crystal Geyser metaG 2015-18 | ecosystem: Environmental > Aquatic > Deep subsurface > Groundwater | place: USA... | reverse complement strand
TGGTCATGGTCGGATTCGGTCTCATCGGTTTCCTCGACGACTACCGGAAGATCACCCGGCAGGACAGCCGGGGCTTGCCGGGAAAGGTCCGGCTGGCCGCGGAGATCGTGATCGCACTGTTCGTCAGCATCATCCTTTATATCAAACCGGGGTTCAACCCGAACGTAACCATCCCTTTTTTCAAGACGGTCCTGCCAAACCTGGGATGGGGCTACATCGTGCTTACGACCTTCATCATCGTGGGCGCCGCAAACGCGGTCAATCTGACCGACGGCCTGGACGGTCTCGCCATCGGCCCGGCGATCACCTGCTTCATGACCTACCTCCTGTTCGCCTATTTTGCCGGCAACGTCAAGATCGCGGCGTATCTGCAGATCCCCTACGTGGCGGGAACCGGTGAGCTGGCGATCTTCTGCGGCGCGGTCGTCGGCGCCGGGATCGGCTTCCTCTGGTACAACGCCTATCCCGCGGAGGTCTTCATGGGGGACGTCGGCTCCCTCTCGCTGGGCGGCGCCCTGGGCGCCCTCGCCATCCTGACGAAGCAGGAGATCCTCTTGGCCATCGTCGGCGGGATTTTCGTCTTGGAGACCTTCTCGGTCATCTTTCAGGTTGGCTGGTTCAAACTCTCCGGCGGACGGAGGATCTTCCGGATGGCCCCGATCCACCACCATTTCGAGCTCAGGGGGTGGCCCGAGCCCAAGGTGATCGTCCGCTTCTGGATTATCTCCGTGCTGCTGGCGCTCGTAGCCATCAGCACGTTGAAATTGAGGTAAAGGGAACGCGATGGATCTGAAAGCAAAAAAAGTGGCGGTCATTGGCGTCGGGAAAACGGGGCTCGCAACGGCCCGTTTCCTTGCGGGCCGGGAAGCCCGGATCGCGGTGACCGACTTAAAGCCCCGATCTGCCTGGGGAGAAGCCTCGGCCGCGCTGGAGAGTCTGCACGCGGCGCTGACCGTCGCCCCCTACGGACCGGAGATCCTGACCGATGCCGATCTCGTCGTCCCCTCGCCGGGGGTTTATCCGGACAATCCGATCCTGGCCGAGGCGGTCCGGCGGGGGATCCCCGTGCTGAGCGAGATTGAACTCGCCTGGCGATTTCTCAAGACCCCGCTTGTCGCCATCACCGGCACGAACGGCAAGACGACGGTCACCTCTCTGATCGGCGAGATCCTCCGCGGGGCGGGGAAAAAGGTTTTTGTCGGCGGGAACATCGGCGCCCCGCTGATCGGCTACGTTGACGGGCCGCAGGGCGCGGACTGGGCGGTGGTGGAGGTAAGCAGTTTCCAGCTCCAGTGGGCGCAGACGTTTCATCCCCGGATCGCCGTGCTTTTGAACGTCACCACCGACCATATCGACTACCACGGGAGCTTCCATGCGTACCGGAAGATCAAGGAGGGGATCTTTGCCCGCCAGAACGCCTCAGACCTCGCAATCCTGAATGCGGACGAAGAAACCACGGCATCGTTGCGCGAGCGTCTGACCGCCCGGACGGAGCTCTTCAGCTCCTCCGACGCCGTTGACCACGGGATGTTCCTCTCTGGAGAGACCCTCGTTCACCTCCTCCCCGCGGGGGAGAAAGAGGAATATCCGCTGGCCATGATTCATCTTCCCGGACGACACAACTGCGAAAACGTGATGGCGGCGATCCTCGCGGCCCGGGCTTGCGGCTGCCCCCCCCGGGTGATCATCCGGGGGGTTGGCGGCTTCCGGGGGATCGCCCACCGGATCGAATACGCCGGGGAGAAAAACGGCGTCCTCTTCTACGACGATTCCAAGGGGACCAACGTCGGCGCCGTCATGCGGGCGCTTTTGAGCTTCTCTCAACCGGTCGTCCTCCTGCTCGGGGGGAGGGACAAGGAGGGGGATTTTCAGACCCTGGCCCCACTGATCCGCCGGGGGGTGAAGGAGATGGTTCTCTTCGGCGAGGCGAGGGAGAAGATCAACGGCCTGGTCGGCGGCGTGGTCAAGACAACCCTCGCACCGACGATGAAAGAGGCGATGGAAAAGGCCTACAGCTCCGCATCGGCCGGCGACGTCGTCCTCCTCTCGCCGGGGTGCGCCAGCTTCGACGAATTCAAGGACTACAAGGAGCGGGGCGACCGTTTCCAGGAATGGGTCAGGCAGCCAAAGGGATGAAAAGGCGAGCCGAAAACGAAAAGAAACCGGATCTGATCCTGCTTTTGGTCACGCTGCTCCTCGTGACCGTCGGGACGGTGATGATTTACAGCTCCAGCTCCATCCTCGCGATGGAACGGTTCCGCGACGGTCAGTTCTTTCTCAAAAAGCAGCTTTTCTTCCTCTGTCTCGGCCTGGGAGTGATGGCGCTCGCAACCCGCGTTTCCTATTACAAGCTTCGGAAACTGGCCTGGCCCGGCATCATCCTGTCGGCCTTTTTCCTGCTTTTGATCTGGGTTCCCCATCTGGGGATCCGTGCCGGCGGCGCCGTGCGCTGGCTCAACCTCGGGCTCTTCTCCTTTCAGGTCTCCGAAATGGTCAAGGTCGCGCTGATCCTCTTCCTCGCCCATTTTCTGACGGAGAAGGTCAACCATATCCGCGAATTCCGCGAGGGGATGCTGATCCCCCTCGGCATCACGGGAACCCTGGTCGGCCTGATCCTGCTCCAGCCGGATTTCGGCACGACGTTCATCCTCGCGCTCATCACCTTTCTGATGATCTTTCTGGCCGGCGGCCGGATCGTCCACATAGCGGGCCTGGCCGCGCTCTCTCTCCCCGTCGCCCTCTGGCTCCTCCTCCACAAGAGCTACCGCCTGGCCCGCCTGACGGCGTTTCTCGACCCCTGGAAGGACCCCCGCCATTCGGGGTTTCAGATCATCCAGTCGCTGATCTCCTTCGGATCCGGCGGCGCTTTCGGCGTGGGGATCGGGGACGGAATGCAGAAACTCTTCTATCTCCCGGAACCCCATACGGATTTTATCCTCTCGGTGATTGCCGAGGAGAGCGGCTTCATCGGCGTTGGGCTGATTCTGCTGCTCTACATCATCCTGATCGTCCGCGGTTTCCGGATTTCGCTGAAGGCCCCGGATCGGTTCGGAAACCTGCTGGCCGCGGGGCTCACGATGATGCTTGCGCTGGAGGCATTCATCAACATCGCGGGCGTGATGGGGCTCATCCCGCTGAAGGGGCTCGCCCTCCCGTTTCTCAGTTACGGGGGCACCTCCTTGATGATGTCCCTTGCGGGGGTGGGGATATTGTTGAATATATCCTCTTATGAGTCATGACGACGCCGTTTTGGATTTTTTAAAAATATGGATGAGAGAAGAGTCGAAAAACAGAATCCCGGCGATCCGCTAACGGCGGCGCCCGCACCCCGACGGAAGGGGGCCGGGGCGGAGGAAAAGCCCTGCGGCCCATCTTCGGATCGCCGCGGCGTCGGGATGATCATCGCCGGCGGCGGGACGGGCGGCCACCTCTTCCCGGGTATCGCGATCGCCGAGGAGTTCCTGCGGAGAGATCCGGCCAACCGCGTCCTGTTCATCGGCACAAAACGGGGGCTGGAGCAGAAGATCCTGGGCGGACTCGGTTTCCCCCTCCGGACGCTCAAGGTGGAAGGCCTGAAGGGGCGGGGTCCGGTTCGGATTCTAAGCTCCCTCCTCAAAATCCCGGGCAGCCTGATCGCCTCCTTCCAAATCCTCCGCGCGTTTCAACCCGCCGTCGTCGTCGGCGTGGGCGGGTACGCCTCGGGACCGGCGGTCCTCGCCGCCCGGCTGTTGGGTTTGAAAACGGCGATTGCCGAGCAGAACGCCTTTCCGGGCCTGACCAACCGGATCCTCGGTCACTTCGTCCACCGGATCTTCGTGAGTTTCCAGGTGTCGTCGCGCTGGTTTCCTGCCGATCGAACCCAGGTCACCGGGAACCCAATCCGTTCGGCCTTCCTCGCGGATCAAATGAAGACCGGAGAACGCGATCCGCGTTTCACCCTGCTGATCTTCGGCGGAAGCCAGGGGTCGCACACGATCAACCGGATCGCCATGGACGCCCTCGACAGCCTCGGTGAGCTGAAGGAGCGGCTCCGCTTTGTCCATCAGGCGGGGGAGAAGGATCGGGAGACGGTCGAAGATGGCTACCGGAAACGGGGCTTCGCGGCAGAGGTGACCCCGTTCATCGTGGACATGGCCGCGGCTTACCGGACGGCGGACCTGCTGCTGTGCCGGGCCGGCGCGACCTCCATCGCGGAGATCACCGCCGGCGGGAAGGCGGCCATTCTGATCCCCTTCCCCTTCGCCGTGAACGACCATCAGACAAAGAATGCCGAGATCCTCGTCCGTGCCGGCGCGGCGGAGATGATCCCGGAGAAGGAACTGAACGGCCGGCGACTGGCGGCGGCGATCGCAAGGCTCTGCCGCCATCCGGAGGAGATCCAAAAAATGGAAAAGGCTTCCGCCTCCCTGGGCAACATCCACGCGGCGGCGACCATCGTCGGCGCCTGTCTGGGGCTCATCGAAGACCGGCAGCCCGCGGAATGCCGCGGAGGTGCAAAATGAAAGCGGGTTTCGCCCCCTTTTCCACAGTTTCCGGGGACAGATTTCAAATCTGTCCCCTTGCGAGGGTGTCATGAAAGAGACATTGAAAACCGGCAGCATGGACCGGAAGGTCGGGCGCATCCACGTCGTCGGCATCGGCGGCAGCGGCATGAGCGGGATCGCCGAAGTTCTCCTCAACTTAGGATATGAGATCAGCGGTTCGGACCTCGCCTCCTCCGACACCACCCAGCGCCTGGATGATCTGGGCGCCGCGATTCACCGGGGCCACGCGGCCGGCCATATCGGCAACGCGGATGTGGTTGTCACCTCGACGGCCGTCCGACCGGACAATCCGGAGGTGATCGCGGCCCATGAGCGGAACATCCCGGTCATCCCGCGCGCCGAGATGCTCGCGGAACTGTTGAAGATGAAGTTCTCCATCGCCGTCTCGGGCAGCCACGGGAAGACCTCGACGACCTCGATGGCGGCGACGATCCTCGCCCACGGCGGCCTGGACCCAACGATGGTGATCGGCGGCAAACTCGCCAGCATCGGGAGCAACGCCCGCCTGGGGGACGGCGAGGTGATCGTGGCGGAGGCGGACGAAAGCGACGGCTCCTTCCTCAAGCTCAGTCCCTGCATCGCCGTGATCACGAACATCGACCGCGAGCATCTCGATTACTACCGGGACCTGGAGGAGATCCGGGAGGCGTTCCTGCAATTCGCCAACATCGTTCCGTTCTACGGGGCGACCATCCTCTGTCTCGACGACCCCAACGTGCGGGAGATCCTCCCCCGAATCAAGCGCCGGGCCATCACCTACGGGCTGTCGCCCGAGGCGGACTACCGGGCGGAGGAGATCTCCTACGCGGGGGCGTCCTCCCGTTTCTCCCTCTACTGCCGGAACGTTCTCCTGGGAACGGCAAAGCTGAACGTCCCCGGTCTCTTCAATGTCTATAACGCGCTGGCGGCGGTCGCGGTCGCGCGGGAGATGGATCTGACCTTTCCCGTCATCCGGGAGGGGTTGCAGCGCTTCGCCGGCGTTCATCGCCGTCTGGAGGTCCGGGGAGAGGCGCGGGGCGTCACCGTGGTGGACGACTACGGCCACCATCCGACGGAGATCCGCGCGACCTTAGCCGCGGCAAGGCAGGTCTGGACCGGGCGGATCATCGTCGTCTTCCAGCCCCACCGCTATACCCGGACGAAGGCCCTCTTCAACGAGTTTCTGACGGCCTTCCGGGACGCCGACCTCCTGCTCATCACCGACATCTATGCGGCAAGCGAAGAGCCGATCCCGGGGGTGACCGCAGAAACGCTCTGCGAGGCGATCCGTCGCGCGGGTCATCCGGACGCCGTTCATTTTTCGAGTTTTGACGCCATTGTGGACCATCTCCTGCGGATCGCGCAGCCCACCGACGTCATCCTAACACAGGGAGCGGGGAGCGTCTGGAAGGTGGGCGAGGCGTTTCTGAAAGCGGATCGCGGAGGGGAAAAGGGATGATCGGGAATGAGACCTTCCGCGGGGAGCTCCGGCAGCTTTTGTCCGGGGAGATCCTCTTCGACGAACCGGCCGAACGTCACACCGCGATCGGCGTCGGCGGGGGAATCGACGCCCTGCTCTTTCCGGAAGATGAGGGGGAGCTCACGAATGTCATCGGTTATCTCCGGAGACGGCGGTTCCCCTTTCTCCCGGTGGGCAACTGGACCAACCTGATTGTCCGGGACGGCGGTTTCCGGGGCGCCCTGGTTTCGCTGGCGCGCCTGCGAGACCTATGCCTCCGGGATGAAGGAAAGGGCAACGTTCTTCTGGTCGCGGGGGCCGGCTGCCCGCTCGCCGAACTGGTAAACCTTGCGATGCGCGAAGCGCTCACGGGAATGGAGTTCTGCGCCGGCATCCCCGGCAGCGTGGGCGGCGCCATCCGGATGAACGCCGGGGCCTACGGAGGGGAGATCAAGGATATCGTTGAATCGGTCCATCTTCTCGACGCTTCGGGAGCCATCCGCGCCGCCCAGCGGGATGAACTCCCATTTGCATACAGAACCCTTGACTTGCCGGCGGAAACGATTATCATCCGCGCAGCGATCCGCCTGCGGCGGGGAGAGACGGAGAAAATCGCCGGACGCGTCCGGGAAATCATGAGGATGAGAAAGGAAAAACACCCTCTCGAATTCCCGAGTGCCGGTTCCGTCTTCAAGAACCCGCGGGATTGTCCGGCAGGCAGGCTCATCGAAGAGGCGGGGCTGAAGGGGGTCCGGATCGGTGACGCCCAGGTCTCCGAAAAACATGCGAATTTCATCGTCAACCGGGGGCATGCGACCGCGGCGGACATCCTCCGCCTCGTGGCCCTGATTCAGCAGCGTGTTCTTGAAAAGAAGGGCCGCACCCTCGAAACCGAGGTACAGATCATCGGGGAGTAAGCTTTACCCATGAAGAAGCCTTTTCGTCTGCAATTAGAAGTGAAAAAAAACCGGCTGAGACGCTGCGCCGGGGAGGCGCTGCGGGAAATCGGCGGGGTGATTTTTTTGACCGGGGCCATCGTCTTCGTAACCGCGACGCTGCTGATCGGCTACGACCAGATCCTCCTTTCCCCCCATCTACGCATCCGGGAAACCGTCGTCAAGGGGTGCAAGGAGTTGACCGAAAAAGATATCCTCTCCCTGGCCGCCGTTCGCTCCCCGGCAAACCTGCTGACGATCAACCGGGACGCCGTCGCCCGCCGGATCCGGACCAATCCCTGGGTCCAGGAGGTGTTCGTGGGGCGCGAATTTCCTGACCGGCTGGTCATCTGGATCCGGGAAAGAAAGGCGGTCGCCTTGATCGAGAAGGAAAACGGGCTTTACTTGGTTGACGGCGAGGGGGCGCCCTTCAAAAGGCTGGAGACGGGCGAGGAATCGGACCTTCCCGTGCTGACGGGCTTCATCCGGGAGGGGATCGTCGATGAAGGGCTGGTGAAGAAATCCCTTACCCTGCTGGGCGATATCAAAGGGATAAAGGGCGGTCCCGAGATCGGAATGGTGTCGGAGATCCACGGGAACGAGACCTTCGGGCTCTCCCTGTTCACCGACGCCGGCCTCTGCCTGCAACTCGGCTTCGACGGCTATGAGAACAAACTGAAACGGCTGACCCCCGTCATGGCGGATCTGGACCGAAAGAATCTGAAAACGGGTTTTCTGCTCATCGACTTGAACGATCCGGCGAAGATCAATGTCCAGCGACGCGACATCCTGGAACCGGTGGGACCAAAGAGACCGGCGGGCGCCGGAAAGGGATTCCGGATGTGATGAAAAATGGTAGCTACTCAGAATTACAGAAGCTTCTCTCCTGGGCCGTTGTGAAAAAAGTCTGGAGGATCGATGGGGAAAAAAGAAAACGTGATTGTCGGTCTGGACATCGGGACGACAAAAACCTGCGCGATTGTCGCTGAGATTCGGGAAACGGGAATTGATATCATCGGCATCGGCTCCCACCCCTCGGAGGGATTGAGAAAAGGGGTCGTGGTCAATATCGAAAGCACCGTGGAATCGATCAAGCGGGCGGTCGAAGAGGCGGAGCGAACCTCCGGTTGTGAGATCCGCTCCGTTTACACCGGAATCGCGGGCGGTCACATCCGGGGTCAGAACAGCCTGGGCATCGTGGCCGTGAAGAGCCGCGAGGTGGAGGAGGAAGACGTCGAACGGGCGATCGACGCAGCCAGGGCCATCGCGATCCCGCTGGACCGGCAGATCATCCACACCCTGCCCCAATACTATGTGGTTGACGAACAGGATGGCATCCGGGATCCGGTGGGAATGGCGGGCGTCCGGCTGGAGGCGAAGGTCCATATCGTCACCGGCGCCGTCACCTCCATCCAGAACATCGTGAAGTCGGTCAACCGCGTGGGCCTCGACATCAACGACATCGTCCTGGAACAGATCGCCGCCAGCGAGGCGGTCTTGAGCAGTGATGAAAAGGACCTGGGTGTGGCCCTGATCGATATCGGCGGCGGCACAACGGATATTGCGATCTTCTCGGAAGGGAGCATCAAACACACGGCGGTCCTGCCGGTCGGCGGCCAATATGTCACCAGCGACATCGCCACGGGCTTGAGAACCCCCCTCGCCGAGGCGGAGAGGATCAAGATCAAATATGGCTGCGCCTTCATGCCGCTGATCTCCAAGGACGAAATCATCGAGGTCCCCAGCGTCGGGGGGAGGGAGCCGCGGGAGGTTTCCCGGCAGATCCTCGGTCGGATCATCGAGCCCCGGATGGACGAGATCCTCGGCATGGCCTACAAGGAGATCACCCGTTCCGGCTGCGAGGACATCCTTGCCGCGGGGGTGGTGCTGACCGGGGGAGCATCCATCCTCGATGGGATTCCCGAACTGGCGGAACAGATCTTCAACATGCCGGTCCGGCGGGGCTCCCCGATGGGCATCGGAGGGCTCACGGACGTCGTCAACAGCCCGCTGTATGCCACCGGCGTGGGCTTGGTGCTCTTCGGGAGCCGGAACATCGCCCGGGAGAAGCTGAGCCGGGCAGAAGGTCATTTCATCACTCGTCTCTTCAAGAGGCTTAAACAATGGGTTCTTGAATTCTTTTAAAGTGGGGAGGCATTATGTTCGAATTGTCGGATAGGGATTTGGTGAGTGCGGCGAAGATCAAGGTGATCGGTATCGGCGGCGCCGGTGGGAATGCGGTGAACACGATGATCTCCTACAACCTGCGGGGGGTGGATTTCATCACGGCCAACACCGATGCGCAGGCGCTGGGGGCGTCCGCTTCGGCGGTCAAGATCCAGTTGGGCGCCGAGGTCACCAAAGGGCTGGGCGCCGGTTCAGACCCCGACATCGGCCGGCAGGCCGCCCTCGAAACCCGCGAGATGCTGCGCGAAAGTCTCCAAGGATCCGATATGGTCTTCATCACCGCCGGCCTCGGCGGCGGCACGGGAACGGGTGGGGCGCCGATCGCGGCGGAGATCGCCCGGGAAATGGGCGCCCTGACCGTGGCCGTCGTGACGAAGCCCTTCCAGTTTGAGGGGAAGAAGCGCAACGGACAGGCGGAGGCGGGGATCGCCGAATTAAGAAAAATGGTTGACACCCTGATCATCGTCCCCAATCAACGACTCCTCAGCCTCGGGGGGAGGGAAATCTCCCTGCTCGACGCCTTCCGGAAGGCCGACGACATCCTTTACCATGCCGTCAAGGGGATCTCCGACCTGATCATGGTTCCAGGGCTCATCAACCTCGACTTCGCCGATGTGAAGAAAATCATGTCGCATATGGGACTCGCGCTGATGGGGACCGGAACGGCCGGCGGCGAAAACCGGGCCGTAGAGGCGGCGCAGAAGGCGATCTCCTCGCCGCTCCTCGAGGACAACACGATCCAGGGCGCACGCGGCGTCCTGTTAAACATCACCGGCGGACCGAACATGACCCTCCACGAGATCAACGAGGCCTCTTCGATGATTCAGGCGGAGGTGCACGAAGATGCAAACATCATCTTTGGCACGGTCGTCGACGAATCGATGGGGGATGAGATCCGGATCACGGTGATCGCCACCGGATTTGAAAGCGCCGAGTCCGCCGTTAGGGCAGACGTCGCCTCGCTCGGCGGTTTCCGGCGGACGCAGGGCAATATCGCCGTTCCCACCTTCATCCGGAACGAAAAGCCCGCCGACGCCCTCCCCCCGCTGAAGACGGATACAGATGAAGATGACAGCCGTCCGGATCTGGAAATCCCCACTTTTCTCCGACGGCAGGCGGATTAGTGATTTCATGACATGGAAACAAAAAAAGAGATGCCTCGATCTTCTCGCCGGCGAGGAAGGCTGGTCCCGGAAAGTCTGGGGGGAAACGCTTTCGGTCTGCCTCGCCTATCCGAACCTTTACCGGACGGGGATGTCCAACCTCGGGTTTCAGGCCGTTTACGCCCTCATTAACCGCCACCCCGCCTCTCTGTGCGAACGGGTCTTTCTCCCCGAACCCGGCGATGAGGCGCTTTATGCCGACGGCGCCCCCCTGATCAGCATCGAGTCACAGCGGCCCCTCGCCGACTTCGATATCATCGCCTTTTCCCTCTCCTTTGAAAACGATTATCCCCAGGTCCTCCGGATCCTGGAGATGGCGGGAATCCCCGTCGAAACCACGGCCCGGGGGGAAAGGGATCCCCTCGTCATCGGCGGCGGCATCGCCGTCACCCTGAACCCCGAACCCCTCGCCGATTTCTTCGATCTCTTCCTCCTCGGCGAAGGCGAAGTGGTTCTCCCCGGATTTCTCGATCTGGCGGCCTCCCTCCGGCGGGATCTCCCGCGGGAAGCCTTCCTCGCGCGGATCCAGAAGGAGGTCGCGGGGGCCTACGTCCCGCGGTTTTACCAGGTGACCACCGGGGAGGACGGCCGCATCACTGCCCGTGAACCGGTCAATCCCGCCTTTCCCCGGCGGATCGTCCGGCCGTGGGCCGCCGATCTCGACGCCTTTCCGACCGAGCAGGGCATTACTACCGCGGATACCGAGTTCGGCGGCATGTTCGTTACGGAGGTCAGCCGGGGCTGCTTGCGGGGCTGCCGTTTCTGCGCCGCCGGTTTCGTCTGCCGGCCGGCGCGTTTCCGGAGCGCCGCGGTCCTCTTGGCCTCTTTCCGGCGGGGACTGGAAAAACGAAAGACGATCGGCCTCTTAGGCACGGCCGTCTCCGACCACCCCGCCCTCATCCCGCTGTGCCGCTCGATCATAGACGCGGGCGGGTCGTTGGCGGTCGGCTCCCTCCGTATGGACCGGTTCAGCGCCGAAATGGCGGCGCTCCTGAAGGAAACCGGGGTGGAAACCGTCGCGCTTGCCCCCGAGGCAGGCTCCCAGCGTCTCCGGGATGTGATCCGCAAGGGGATCTCCGAAGGGGATATTTTTTCTGCAGTGGAAAAACTCATGGATTGTGATATGGTTCAGGCGAGGCTCTATTTCATGGTGGGCCTCCCAACGGAGACGGACGAGGATATGGATGCCATCGTCCAGTTGGTCAAGGGGATGGAGCACCACGCACGCCGGTATTCGAAAGGCAGGAAAGGGTTCCGGCGGCTGACGCTCAGCATCAACCAGTTCATCCCCAAACCCGGCACCCCGTTCCAATGGCGCCCGCTTACGGATACGGCGGTCGTCAAGCGGAGGATCCGCCGGATCACCGACGCCCTGCGTGGCGAGAAGGCGGTCCGGGTCATCCACGACGTCCCGAAGTGGAATTACATCCAGGCCCTGCTCTCGCTGGGCGACCGAGCGGTGGGCAGACTCCTGCTGGCGGTTCATCGCCTCGGCGGAAACTGGGCCCGCGCGTTTCGCGAGGTGAACGTAAACGCCGATTTCTACGTTTACCGGCGGAAGGAAACCGATGAGATCCTGCCTTGGGATTTCATCGACCACGGCGCCGAAAAAACCGTTCTCATCAGCGAATACCGGAAGGCCCTGTCCGGGTCACCGGGGACAGATTTAAAATCTGTCCCCATAAACTAAGGAGACAAAATCATGACCATCCTCCGCACACCCCAGACCCAAGTCAGACAGATGAAAGGGGTCATCCTCTTCGTCGCCGTACTGGTTCTGTTCATGATCCTGATGCAAATCATCGGCCTGATCACCGAGTGGTTCTGGTTCCAGGAGGTCGGTTATCAGACGATCTTCACCGTGACCCTCCTGACCAAGATCAAAACCGGCGCCCTCTTCGGGGCGGGCTTCTTCCTGATTCTCTACGGCAGCCTGCTGATCGCGCTTCGCCTGTCACGGAAGCCCCTTTTCGGCGATCAAGCGGGAGGGGTCGGCCTCTCCTTCCGGGAGATGGCGCCGGGCGCCCTCAATCTCCTGATCCTCATGGGCTCCATCCTTCTGGGTCTTTTCGCCGCCGCGAACGGCTCCGCCCAGTGGGAAAACCTCCTGCTCTTCCTGAATCCATCCCCCTTTGGCGTCTCCGACCCGCTCTTCCAGAAGGATGTCGCCTTCTACGTCTTCCAGCTCCCGTTTTTGCTCCATATCTATGGCTGGCTGAAGTTTGTCCTGATGGTGACGGTGGCGGCCACGGGGTTCATCTATCTGATCCGGAGATCATTTCTGTTCATCCCGCCCAAGATCTGGAAGATTGCCCCTGCGGCGCGCGTTCATCTCGCGCTTCTCGTCGCCCTCTTCTTTTTCTGGGGCGTCTTCGGCGCCTGGCTTGACCTTAACGATCTCCTCTTTACGAAACGGGGGGTGGTTTTCGGCCCGGGTTACACCGACGTGACCACCCAGTTGTGGATCCTGAAACTGATGATGGGGCTTTACGCCCTCGCTGGGCTCGCCGCGATCTTCTATGCCTTCCGCCCGGACTGGCGGGTTCCGGCGGCGGCGGTTTTCCTTCTCGTCGCCGTGTCCATCCTCGGCAGGGGGATCTACCCATCCCTGATCCAGAAATTTCAGGTCATTCCGAACGAGATCGTCGCCGAGACGCCTTACTTGGAGAAGAACATCCGCTATACGCGCCTCGCCTACGGGCTGACCCAGATCGAAGAGAAGGAGTTCCCGACGGAGGATAATCTGACGGCAAAGGACCTGGAGAGGAACAACCTGACCGTGAAGAACATCCGGCTCTGGAACCATGCGCCGCTCTTGCAGACATACAGCCAGCTCCAGGAGATGCGGACCTACTACAAGTTCACCGGCGTTGACAACGACCGCTACACGATCAACGGCGAATACCGGCAGGTGATGCTCTCACCGCGGGAGATCTCCTATCCGGCGCTGCCGTCCCGAACTTGGGTCAACGAACATCTCGCCTACACGCACGGCTACGGCGTCGTCATGGGCCCCGTGAACCGCATCTCCCCCGAGGGGCTCCCGGAATTCTTCATCAAGGACATCCCTCCCGTCTCGACGACGCCCATCAAAGTCATCCGCCCGGAGATCTACTTCGGGGAGAACTCCAACGAATATGTCTTCGTCAAGACCAAAATGCCGGAGTTCGACTACCCCGTGGGCGACAAGAACGTTTACTCCCGCTACGAGGGAAAGGGGGGCGTTCCCCTCTCCTTCTGGAGGAAACTGATCTTTGCGGCCCGTTTCGGTTCCATTACCCTCCTGCTGTCCGACGACATCACCGCCGAGAGCCGGGTGATGTACCATCGCAATGTCCGCGAACGGGTCTCCATGATCGCCCCCTTTGCACGCCTGGACAATGACCCCTATCTCGTCATCTCGCCGGAGGGGCGCCTGCTCTGGTTTATTGACGGCTACACGATCACGGATCGCTTCCCCTATTCGGAACCGACCCCGGAAATGGGCAACTATATCCGCAACACGTTGAAGGCGGTGGTCGATGCCTATGACGGAACGGTTCAGCTCTACGTCAGCGATCCGACCGATCCCATCATGCAGACCTACAGCAGAATCTTTCCCGGCGTCTTCAAGCCCCTGGAGGAGATGCCGGAGGCGCTTAGGAGCCATGTCCGCTATCCGCCGGGGTTCATGGCGATCCAGGCGCGGATGTACCGGGCGTACCACATGCAGGACCCACGGGTCTTCTACAACAAGGAAGATCTCTGGTCCATCCCCGGAAAACAGGTCGCCGGGGGTCAGCAGGCCATGGACCCCTACTACACGATCATGAAGCTCCCCGGGGCCGAGAAGGAGGAGTTCATCCTGCTTTCCCCCTTCACCCCCAGCATGAAGGACAACATGTCGGCCTGGATGGCCGCCCGCTGCGACGGTCCCCATTACGGGAAGGTGATCGTCTATAAATTCCCCAAGCAGAAACTGGTTTACGGACCACGCCAGATCGAGGCGCGGATCGACCAGGATACGATCATCTCCCAGCAGCTCTCGCTCTGGCACCAGCGCGGATCGAACGTGATCCGGGGGAGTTTGCTCGCGATCCCGATCGAGCAGTCGATCCTCTACGTCGAATCCCTCTACCTCGCCGCCGAGAACGGCCAGCTCCCCGAGCTCAAAAGGGTGATCGTGGCCTACGGGAACAACATCGCGATGGAGGAGACGCTCGACCTCGCACTCCAGAAAATCTTCGGCGGGGGAGCGATGAAGGACCGCGAACCGCAGGCCGGCGTAAAGCAGCCGGCGGCCGGCGTTGAACTCAGCGACCGCCGGACTGCCATCGAAGCCCTCGGCCATTTCCGGAAGGCGCAGGAATTTCTCCGGCAGGGGAACTGGGGCGCCTTCGGAGAGGAGCTCAAGAAGACGGGGGAGATCCTGCTGACCCTGGAAAAGAAAGGGGGAAAGACCAAATGAAACGGATTTTCAAGGAGGTCGTTGTCATGATTGCTAACAGCGTTGCGGCCACCGTGGCCGCAGCCGGGAAAAACGGCAAATTGGCCGCGCTGCGGCACGCCGGGATGCTCGTCTGCCTTTTGCTGCTCGTTTCGACGATGGGCTGCGCGCCCAAGATCTATAACGTGAACATGCGGTATCAGCCGACGAAGGTGATCCGGCCGGCCGTGACCGACGGCCGGAAATTCAGCCTTACCGTGGCGGCCTTCATCGACCGCCGGAAGATGGACGATACGCTCCTGATCGGCAGGGTCATCCATTCCGACGGCTCTTCCATCCCGATCCTGCCGAGTTACGTCAAAGCCCCGGATGCCGTGGCCGCAGCCCTCCGCGAACTTCTGATCCAGTCGGGATACGGGGTTTCCCCGGAGAAAGCGGCCTGGGATCTTCAGGAAGGCACGATCCGGCCGGATTGGGGAAGGATCCTCGTCGGCGGCGCCATCGAGGAGCTCGACGTGACCTGTCTCGATGCGATCCCGAGAAAGCATTACAGCGCCAAGGCGAAGGTGACGCTGGTCTTCGCCGACGTCCAGAAGAAGAGGATCTTCTACCGAATCGCCTCGGAGAGCAGCTCCACGCTGGACCACATCGTTTTCTCGGAGGAAAAATTGGAGAGTCAGATCAACGGCGTTCTCTCGGAGGCGATGGAAAAGGCCGTCGCGGGGCCGGAGACGGCTAGACAGATCCGGGAGGCGCTGAAGGATTAGCGCCCCCGGAGCAGCCGTCACCAGTGGGGCTGGTTCCCGATCCGGTGCCCCATCACCTCCGTGGTGTCGGAGATGACGACGAACGCCGCCGGATCCTCGCTGCGGACGATCTGCTTGAGGGTCGCCACTTCCCGAAAGGTCAACACCGTATAGAGGATCTGCTGCTCCCGCTGCGAATAGGCCCCCTGCCCGCGGAGGATGGTCACGCCGCGGTGGATTTCGGTGAGAATCCGGGGAGAGATCCTTTCCCACTGAGGCGAGATGATGAAGACCGCCTTTCGCTGGCTCAGACCCGTGACCACGAGATCCACGATCTGTGCGGAGACGTAGAGGTAGATGAGCGTATAGAGGGCGTCCTCGATGGAGAAGAGCAGGGCTGCCGCCGCCAGGACCAGGATGTTGAAGGCGAGCCGGGTCGTCCCCAGGCGGATGGAGAAATGCTGGAGGAGGATCACCGACAGGATGTCGGTCCCGCCCGCCGACCCCAGCGACTTCAGGATGATTCCCGACCCTGTTCCCAGGACGATGCCGGCCAGGATGGCGGCCAGAAGCGGGTCCTTAACCGGAATGGCGCCGGGATCCACCCAGGCAATGGCGCTGGAAAAGATGATCGTCCCGACGATGCTGTAGAGGAAGAACCGGCGGCTGATGAAGAACCAGCCGGCCAGAAAAAGCGGCACATTCGCAACGGCGTAGATTACGGCGACGGAGAGGACCGGCACGAGATAATGGAGGAGGAGCGCAAGCCCCGTCACCCCGCCGCTGACGAAGCGGTGGGGGATCAGGAGTCCGTTGATCCCCACAGCGGTCACGACGCTTCCCGCGCACAACAGGAACAGGTTCCCGCCGATCTCCTTCAGAACCGACCAGCCGCCCCATTGGGAAACACCCTTCATTTTCTGTTACCTCCCACACCCGAACTTTTTTCCGGCGGACCCCAAAGGGGATCCGCATCCGCGTTGATCCAGGGCGTTCTCGTTCGTCTTCGCGATACAGTCCATTTTCATGATACAGGGATCAACGGAAAAAGTACATGGAGAATGCCTTTTCGCTTCCCTTTTTTCTTGACAGGCCAGACGATTTCATGAAGAGTCGCCGACCTGTGGCCTAAGAAGGCTTCGAGCCGATCAGGTCGATACATGATCCCGTTTGTATCCCCGGGGGAAAAGATCCCGGAGACGATTTTCTCAAGGACAGGAATTTTCATGGTCATCTACCTCAAGCTCTTCCTGACCGCGATCTTCTGGGGCGGCACCTTCGTGGCGGCCAGGGTTGTCGCCCAAGACGTGGGTCCCTTCTCCGCATCGTTTCTGCGGTTTTTCACGGCATCCCTTTTCCTGATCGTCATCATCATCATGAAAGAGGGGCGGGTCCCTCGCCTGCAGCGGCATCAGATCATCCCGGCGGTTCTTCTTGGCATGACGGGGGTCTTCGCTTACAACGTCTTCTTCTTTCTCGGGATGAAGACGATCCCCGCCGGCCGGGCCTCCCTGATCGTGGCCACCAACCCGGTCTTCATTTCGCTGTTGTCCGCCCTCTTCTTCGGGCAACGGCTGGATGCCAAAAAGGGGATGGGCATCTTCCTCTGTCTGACCGGCGCGACCCTCGTCATCTCCCGGGGAGATCCCCTTTCGATCTTCACCGGAGGCGTGGGATGGGGAGACGTTTACCTCCTCGGCAGTGTCGCGAGCTGGGTCGCCTACTCGCTGATCGGCAAGGTCATCATGAAGGACTTCTCGCCGCTCGCCGCAGTCACCTACTCCTGCATCATCGGCGCCGCCGCGCTGCTTGTCCCGGCCTGCATGGAGGGTCTCCCCGGCCGGATCGGCAACTTTTACCCGGGGGATTGGATCGGCATCCTCTATCTCGGCTTTTTCGGAACGGTCCTCGGCTTTTTCTGGTATTATGAGGGGATCCGTGCAATCGGCCCCTCCCGGGCATCGGTCTTCATCAATTTCGTTCCGGTGAGCGGCGTCTTTTTCGGCTGGCTGATGCTGGACGAGGCCGTCAACCTCTCCCTGATTGCGGGCGCGGCCTTGGTCATGGCCGGCGTCTATCTGACCAATCGCCCCAGTTGACGGGTTTTGGCAGAAATTCCATTGACACTCTCCGCGAAGGCGTATAAAAATCGATCCACCATTAAATAAGGAGGTCAGAAAATCATGCAGGCTTTGTTTACATTAACGTCGTCGGAATCCAAGAGGCTCCTCGGCAAGGCCGTCGCGGCGATGCCCGAGGTGCAGCAGGCGAAGAACAACGGGTATCTGGTCGTCGGGCGGGGTTCAACCAACGCCTTCATCTTGGAAGAGCTGATGAACAGCCGGATGGAAAAGGAGAAGTATGTGGCCGGTCAGATCATCAAAGGGGTGTTTTGCGTGCTCGGGCCGGGGCAGAGGACAAAACCGATCACCTTCCACAAGGGCGAGATCCTGAATGTGGATCCAGGCGCCGTCATCGACAAGCTGACCCCCGGCGATATCATGATCAAAGGGGCCAATGCGGTCGATCCGTTCGGGAATGTCGGCGTCGTCATGGCGGGTCCGAGCGGCGGGACGATGGGCCAGTTCTACATGGCCCTGAAAGCGCAGGGAGTCGCGTCCCTCTATGTGGTTGGTCTCGAAAAGCTGATCCCTTCCGTAGAAGAAGCGGCCCGGTACGGCGGGAAGCTGATGTTGAAACGGACCATCGGCTGCCGCACGGGGATGGCCTGCATCGCAGACGGCCGGATTGTGACGGAGATCGAGGCCATCGAAACCCTCTTCGGCCTGAAGGCCATTCATTACGCCTCCGGCGGCTGGGGGGGAGCGGAAGGTTCCGTCACGCTGATCGTCGAAGGGGAAGAGGACGAGGTAAACCGCTGCCTCGACCTCATCGAGGGGATCAAGGGCGAGCCGCCCCTGCCCGCCGTCAAGGACGCCTGCAAGGGCTGCGGCGCCCCGTGCAGTTTCAGCGGCAAGGACGTGCAGGAACTGCCGGCCTATCTGCGATAGAAACGATAGCGAGGATGCCGGGCGATGGGAATCTTCCGGGAGGCGAAACCGTACAACGGCGCGGCGGTCAAAAGCCTCCCGGAAACCGCCGGAGGTTCGGGAGGTCGGCGCCGCCGCGTCGATCCTGCGCTTCGAAAGAGACCCCCACTTTGTCCTTCCCGTAAAAGCGGAAACTTGGGGACAGATTTCAAATCTGTCCCCAAAAAAGGACTGGATTCCTGCTTGCGCGAAATGACGATTTATCGAGTTCCAGGCGAAATTCAAGGTCTCCATACGATCCTCCGGAGCGGTTTCGCCGGCGGATTAGGAAGCCTCCATGAATGATCCGGACATTCGGAAAATGAATGACGAGCTCGCCCGGAAATTCGGGAAGATCGAGGCGGATCTTGTCGCCTGCCGGGGAATCGGGATACTCTTCGAGAAGCTGCTTTCGGGGAGCGGGGAGGCGTTCGGCATCCCCTTTGTCTGGCTCTCCATTCTCCGCAACCCGGAGACGGAAACCCTCCTCCGGATCCTGAACGATTCTGAACTTTTGCGAAACCGCCTGAACGTGATTGAACCGTCGTCCTTTCTGGAGGTCTGTCCCAACAGCCCCTCCTCCGTGATCGCCTCCGGGGATCTCCGGCCCTTCTTCCGCCTGATGCCGCCCAACGTAAAATATTTCATCCGCTCCCTCGCCGTCGCCCCCCTCGCGCTCCATGGGCGCCTGATCGGCAGCCTGAACCACGGCGACGCCTCTCCGGAACGATACAAATCCGGCATGGGCACAACGCTGCTGGACCATCTGGCGGCGACGGTTTCCAGGCGCCTTTCCGATCTTCTCACGCCCGAGGGAAACAGCCCCGCCGGTCCGGAGGGAAAACATGAGGCTTGAGGCGCCCTTCACGCCCCATCTCACCACCGTGCTTCGATAACCTTCATCCTGTACGCAACGGCGGTTCTATGGTAGGAAGCCCCATCATGCATGAAGCGAATCTCAGAAAAAAATCACACGGAAAAATCGAAAGACCGCACGGGAGGCAACCGGCGGGGAAAGCCCGCCGGGGAAGAGATAAACGGCCCCATCTCCGGATGAAACCGGAGGCGGAACCGTCGTTGAAGCCGGTCTTCGCGAAGATCGGGAAGCCCGCGGCCGCGACGTTCCGGCCGGACCCCTTTCAACGGGACGCCCTCGAAGCCGTCCGTAAGGAAGACTGCCTGGTCATGGCCCCCACCGGCTCCGGGAAAACCTGGATCGCCGAGGAGGCAATCCGCTCCGTCTTCAAGAACGGGGGGCGCTGCTGGTACGCCTCTCCCCTCAAGGCCCTGACCAATGCCAAATGGGTCGAATTCGGCAACCATTTCGACCCCGCCAACGTCGGCATCGTGACCGGGGATACGAAGGAAAACACCGACGCCCCCATCCTCGTCGGAACGACCGAGATCCTCCGGAATCAGCTCTACGACGCGATGCACAGCGGTCGAAACCTGAACTGCGACCTCGTTATCCTCGATGAGGCCCATTTCCTGGGGGACCGCGACCGGGGGGTCGTCTGGGAGGAGATCATGATTTACCTCCCCGTCCGGATCAACCTGCTGCTGTTGTCGGCGACGATCGGCAACGGCGAAGAGATCGCCGCCTGGCTCGCCTCGATCCGGGGCAAGCCGTGCCGGGTCATCCAGGAAGAGAACAGACCGGTCCCGCTTTTCCCTCTGTTCCTCCACCCCTCCGGCCGCCTGATGCCGCTGGTCGAAAAGAGCCGGCTCTTCGGAAAGATCGACGATTTCATCGGTCGGCGGCCGCACGGCCGTCCGGAACGCGGTCTCCCGCCGTTCGGAGAGATAATAGCGGTCCTTGACCATTTCACCCTCCTCCCGGCGATCTTTTTCCTCAAATCCCGCTCCGAATGCGACGCGGCCCTCGGGATGTGCGGCGCTCCGGCCGATACCGAGGCGGATGAGGCTTTCCTTCCGGATTTGGAGACGCTCCTGGAGCGCTTCCCCTACCTCCGGAACCACCGACAGCTCCATGACCTCCGGACGGCCCGCGTCGCCGCCCACCACGGCGGACAGCTTCCCGCCTGGAAATTCCTCGTGGAGACGATGATGAAGCAGGGGCGCCTCAAGGCGATCTTCGCCACCTCCACCGTCGCCGCCGGGGTCAATTTCCCCGCCCGGACGATTGTGCTGATGAATTCCGACCTCTTCAACGGCCACGAGTTCTCACCGCTTTCCGGCACGGAATTCCACCAGATGACGGGACGGGCGGGCCGACGGGGGCAGGACCGGGTGGGGTTCATGCTGACCGTTCCGGGGCGCTTCATGGATCTTATCCACGTCCGGAAGCTCCTCACCCGGAAGCCGGAGGCGATCACAAGCCGGATCCGGAGTGATTTTTCGATGGTCCTGAACCTGCTCCTCTCGCAGACCCCGGAGGACATCCGGGAGATCTTCGAGAAATCCCTGGCCGCCTATCAACAGCGCCATGGCGGAACGCAGGGGCAGGCGGAAGAACAGACGGATCTCTGGATGGATTTTCAACGCCACCTCCGCCTGCTTCGGGAGGAGGGCTTTGTCGGCATGGACGACCGGCTGACGGAAAACGGGGCCTGGGCCTCCAAACTTCGCCTGGACCAACCCCTCCTGATCGCGGAATGCCTGCGGAAGGGGGTCTTTCCACGGGGGGATGAAAAACTTCTTGCCGCGGTGATCGCCCCCTTCGTCTATGACGGGGATCAGGATCCGGCCGTGATCCGGAAAGAACTTCCCGGCCGGCTGACCCGCGCCTACGACCGCGTGATTAAAACCCTCTCGCCGCTGGCGGGGCGTCTGAAGGCGGGGGGATTCCCGGTCGCCTCACTCTTTCTCTGGCCGGCCGTCGTGATTTATGAGTGGGCGGCGGGAGGCGACTGGGATCGGATCATACGGAAGGCGGGGATCGCCGACGGCGATATGGCCATGCTGATCATGCGGACGGCGGACAACCTCCGGCAGATCATGTCTCTCCGGGAGACGCACCCTGAAATGGCGGCGATGGCGACGGAGGCCCGGGGGGCGATTCTCCGCGAGCCCGTTGTTTTCTAAGATGACCTGGGAATGATATTTGTTGTTCAGAAACCCCGTAGCGGCGATTCCGAAAGGCTGCATCGATTTTTCGGACTCCCCATTTGTCGCTTGACATGGCCACGGACAACGTTATATAAGCCCCGCTTTCCGAGGGATGTTCAATGGCTGCATCATCCTCTCCATTGAACGCTTACAGATGTCCCCATCGTCTAGTGGCCTAGGACACTGGCCTTTCACGCCGGCGACCGGGGTTCGAATCCCCGTGGGGACGCCAATAATATCAAGGGACCGGGTTTGGCTATCGGGTCCCTTTTTTCATGACCCCGGATCATTCTTTTGACGGCAAACCCGCTTCCCGCCGTCTCCGGCTGCGGATGGATGGACCGTTCAGCCATCCCGGCATGGAACCGGACGATTGTCGGTCATGAGAATGTTCGCTCGAACAACTCCGCAATGGCCTTTTTGCCGTTCTCCTGGAGAAATCTCGTCCCCGTCCCCGCAAAATGCGGTTGGCTGATGACCGGTTCGTTCCCTCTCTCCCGTTCAACCCAGTCCGACTGACTCCACCAGAACCACGCATTGCGCTTTTGATCGAACACGAACAGCGGCTTGTTGCAAATTTTGGCGAACTCCGCGCCCCATCCCGTACCGCCTTTCACGGTCCTGTCCGTCAGGATTTCCCCGACCACGTAAATCCCTTGCCCACGGTTGATCTGATACCAGATGCTCTGCAGGACTTTGCGCAATGTAGGGCTTTCCGTATAGCGACGATTCATCAATTTCGAAACGTATTCCAAGCTAACGTCGCCATTTTTCAGTTCTTCGTGATTCAGGATGCGCACACCCCGCTGACGGCCCCGGGCGTGTCCCTCAAACGTGAAGTTCACCTCCTCAATCCCAAAACGCTCCGCATTCGCACCAAACTCCGCTTCAGCCCCTTCAGCGCCGCCGCTGAAAAGAATTACATTGTCCTTTTTCACGCCCGTTCCTTTCCTGAATGCCGCTATCATTATTGATGCACTGCATGAAGCTTAAGAACAAAACCCCATACAAACACGCCTAACCGTATTCTATCACGACAGGGCGGATTCTTGAAAGGACTTTTCTTGAAGGGCTCCGTGCGAAATTTCCATTGGCAATCCAAATCCGTTGCGTGTAGTATCCCTCCAGACCAAGTGAAAAAATAAAAAAGGTTTTTATATGTTGCCCGACACCGAACTGAAACCGGGTTCCAAAGGGCCAATGAGCCATGGCGCAAGGCCGAGGGTAGCCATTATCGGCGCGGGCTTTGGCGGGCTCTGGGCCGCCAGGAACCTGGCGAAAAAACCGGTCGCTGTCCTTGTTGTCGATCGGAACAATTACCACACCTTCCTGGCTCTCCTCTACCAGGTCGCCGCAGCCGAATTGGAAGCGGAGGATATCGCCTATCCCGTGCGCAACATCCTCTGCAGAGATCCCAACATCGACTTTGCTTTGGCCCATGCCCGGCGGATTGACATGAAAAACCGTGTGATCGAGACCGATGGCGAGGCGATTTCCTACGATTACCTGATTCTGGCCACGGGAAGCATCTCTCATACGTTCGGCGTGCCGGGGGTGGAAGCCCATGCCTATTTTCTGGAGACCCTCGAAGAGGCCGTGGTCCTGAAAAACCACATCATCTGCTGTTTTGAAAGGGCGGCCCGGGAGACGGACGCGGTTAGACGGAGAAGCCTTCTCACATTTGTCATCGTGGGCGGCGGCGCCACAGGCGTGGAGTATGCGGGCGCGCTCAGCGAGCTGGTCCATGGTCCCTTGGTCCAGGACTACCGGACGATCGATTTTGGCGCCGTCCGGATCATCCTGTTGGAGGCGGCGGACACTCTGATCCCCGGCATGCCGGAGTCCGTGCGCCGTTACACGTTTGAGAGGCTTGGCAAGATGGGCGTTCTGGTGCGATTGGGGGCGCATGTCGCGGAAGTAACCCCGGACCGTGTGATCCTGGGCGACCTGGATGAGATTGAAACCCAGACCATTGTCTGGACCGCCGGTGTCAAGGGCGAACCCATCGCCGGTCTCTCCGGACTCCCCACGGAAAGGAACGGGCGTGTCTCCGTCCTGCCGACGCTGCAAGCGCCCGGCCACCCGGAAATCTATGTGGCCGGCGATCTGGCTTCGATCCAAGAGAACGGTCGCGTCCTGCCGATGGTGGCGCAGGTGGCTATCCAATCCGGGATGGCTGCTGCAAAAAACATCTTGCGACAAATTGAGGGCCAACCGCCGCAGCCTTTTCGTTATCGCGATCGGGGCTCGATGGTCACCATTGGCCGCAATACCGCGGGAGCGGCCATCGGTTCCGCCACCTACACCGGTTTCTTCGCCTGGCTCCTCTGGCTCGGCATCCACCTCTTCAATCTGATCGGTTTCCGCAACCGGATCATGGTGCTCATCAACTGGGCATGGGACTATCTGCTCTACGAACGGGCCGTCCGCTTTGTCTTTCCTGCGGAAACGCCCTCCCTTTCCAAGTCATCCTCGTGCGCCTGCGGGACCCGGCGTGACGATGATTCCCCCAATGGATGATCCGTTGCATCACGATCTGCGCCGCCGGCTTCATCGGCCGAAAAGATGGCGGACGGCCAGGAGCGGATGCCGCCATGTCATCCTCGGTCCCGCGAATCGCATCACCTCCCGGATCCGCGCCTTCATCTCCGGCTTGTAACAGTGGATCGTGCAGCGGCCGCAGGCCGGCTTCTCTTCCCCGAAGGGGCACTTCCCGATCCGCCGTTCCGCGTAGGCGGCCAGCTCCCGGCAGTTCGCGCAGGGCCCCTTTACGCCGTGATGGCGCCGGCAGTAGAGGTCGATCATGAGTCGGACGGTCCGGACTTCCCTCTCCAACCGTTTCATCCGTTCACCAGAAGCCCCTTTCCATGCAATTCCCGATGAACTCGAGGGATCTCCGGGGCTTGGTCGTCAGGCAGTCGAAGAGCTTCCTTCCCACATCCGGATAAAGAGGCGTTCCCGCCAATTTTTCAATCGGCGCCCAGGCAATGTCGAGGGAGTGGGTGTTGTCCGGCCGGATTTTGGGGGTCCCGCGGATCTCGAGGGCCTCGAAGATGATGTGCAGGGTCTGGGGATGCCGTTTGGTGGCGGGCGCCTCGCCGATCATGATGACAGCGCCGACTTCGAGTTTGACGCCGAGCTCGTCCCGCCACTCGTTCACAATCGCCTCCCGGAGGGGAGTGTCCTGATCCACGCCGCCGCCTGGCAGGGCAAAGATCTCCTTGCCGCCGTAGATGTACTTCATACAGAGGATCTCCCCTTCCCTTTCGAATACCGCTGATACCCTTACCCGCATTTTGCCTCCTTTCACTCGAAAATGCACCTCAAATCCCCCTCAATCCCCCTTTGTTAGAGGGGGACTTTATTATTCCCCTCTTTGGCAAAGAGGGGTTAGGGGAGATTTTCATTGTCCTTTGTGACGGCAGGCCGTCATGAGCGTTTCTAATATTCCCCGTTCAGCGGCGCTCCGCATGAAAGGCTGCGCCCTTAACCGCCGCTTATCGCTGGATGCGCGCCGATCCGCCCTTCGCAAACGCGCGCACCTGATCCGCAGTCGCCATCGTCGTGTCTCCCGGGAAGGTCGTCAGCAACGCGCCGTGCGCCCAACCCAGATTGAGCGCTTCCTGTTCCGGTTCGCCGGCAAGGAAACCGTAAAACAGGCCGGAGGCAAAGCCATCCCCGCCGCCGACGCGGTCGTAAACGTCCAATTCGCAGATCGGCGAAACGTATGTCTGGCCGTTAATCCAGGCCACCGCACCCCAATGGTGTCGGTTGGTCGAGTGCACCTCGCGCAGCGTCGTCGCGACGACCTTGATCCGCGGGAATTTTTCGATCACCCGGTCGATCATCTTAAGAAAGGCGCCCGGGTCGAGTTTGGATTTCGCCGCGACCTCGGGACCGGGAATGCCCAGTCCCAGTTGCAGATCCTCCTCGTTCCCGACGAGGAGATCCACATTTTCGACAATGCGTCTGACCATGGATTGCGCACGCTCCTCGCCGCCCCAGAGGTTCCATAGTTTGGCGCGATAGTTCAGATCGAACGAGATCACCGTACCCGCCGCCCTGGCGGCTTTCATCCCTTCGAGGATCACTTCGCCCGTGGTTTCCGACAGCGCCGCAAAGATGCCGCCGCTGTGAAACCAGCGCACGCCGCCTTCAAAAATCGTTTCCCAGTCAAAGTCGCCGACTTTAAGTTGCGCCGCCGCTTCGTTCGCGCGGTTGTAAAACACGACGGGGGCGCGCACGCCCTGACCGCGATCGCTGTACACCGTAGCCATGTTGGGACCGGTCACACCGTTGTGTTTGAATCGTTTGTAGAACGGCTTGACGCCCATCGCCCGGACCCGCTCGGCGATCAGATCGCCAATGGGATAATCCACCATCGCGGTGGCGATGCCGGTCCGCATGCCAAAGCCGTCGGCCAGGTTGGCGGCGCAGTTGAACTCGCCGCCGCTGACGTGGATCGCGCACCCCGTTGCCTTCCGGAACGGAACAATCCCCGGGTCGAGACGGTGGACCAGCGCGCCGACGGAGACAAAATCGAGCGCGCCCTTCGGGTGGATATTCAGACCATACTTCATCGGATTCTCCTTTGGTTGGGGGTTACCTCTTCTTCCACACCGTCGAGATCACGTTGCCGCCGCGACCGGTCCAGTTCGTGTGGAAGTATTCGCCGCGCGGTTTGTCCAAGCGCTGATAGGTATGCGCGCCGAAATAATCGCGTTGGGCCTGGAGCAGATTCGCGGGCAGTGATTCGCAGCGGTAGCCATCGAAAAACGCCAGCGCGCTGGACATCGCCGGGACCGGGATGCCCTTCTGAGCGGCCTTCGCGATAACGCGCCGCCACGCCGCCTGTGCCGATTCGATCTGCGCCTTAAAAAATGGATCCAGCAACAGATTGGTGAGTTGCGGGTTCCGGTCGAACGCCTCCTTGATCCGGCCCAGGAATGCCGACCGGATGATGCAGCCGCCCCGCCACATGAGCGCAATACCGCCATAGTTGAGATTCCACCGGTACTGTTTCGCGGCGGCGCGCATCAGCATGTACCCCTGGGTGTAGGAGATCAGCTTGGAGGCATAGAGGGCCTCTTCCAGATCCCGGAGGAACGCTTTCCGGTCGCCGGCGATCCGGGCCTTGGGTCCTGAAAGCACCCGCGAGGCGGCCACCCGTTCCTCCTTCAACGCC
>Ga0100394_1000731_pt1 | contig 26963 bp, 26 predicted proteins | sample CryGeymeta201518_FD_81549 | JGI IMG/M metagenome (GOLD analysis project Ga0100394, IMG submission 81549) | Groundwater microbial communities from Crystal Geyser aquifers in Utah, USA - Crystal Geyser metaG 2015-18 | ecosystem: Environmental > Aquatic > Deep subsurface > Groundwater | place: USA... | reverse complement strand
CAAAACAGCATTCAAGCAGTGAATGGCGAAGCCAATATAACGCTAACGCTAGCACCCAGTCAGAAACATCCTGGTATGTTATCAATTCTGCTGAAAGACAATGGCCCTGGGGTTCCGGCGGCTTTGCAAAAAAACTTATTTGATCCTTTTATTACCGGGCGTGCTCAAGGCACTGGTCTTGGGTTAGCGGTGGTGCAGGCGGTAGCACATTCGCACCAGGGATCGGTAAGGTATATCCCATCAGAGCACGGAGCTTGTTTTGAACTGTTGTTGCCATTACAGCACGAAGATAAGCAGGAGTAATGCACATGACACAACGCATATTGTTAGTGGAAGATGACGCGGGACTGCGCGAAGCGCTGCAGGACACCTTAATGTTGGCGCATTATCAGGTACTTTTAGCTGAAAGTGCAGAAAAAGCCTTGCTGTTACTAAAACAGCACAAAGTGCAGTTGGTAATAAGTGATGTGCAAATGCAAGGTGTATCAGGGTTAGTCTTACTTAAAACCGTGCGAGAGCAGTATCCGCAATTGCCTGTGCTGATGATGACAGCCTATGCTACTGTGCAAGCCGCTGTTGAGGCTATTCAGTTAGGCGCTATTGATTATTTGGCTAAACCCTTTTCATCAGAGGTGTTGCTTAGCACCGTTGGACGTTACGTTAGCTCCGATCCGGTCAGTACAGTTGAGCCGGTTGTCGAAGCGCCTGGCAGTAAACAACTGTTAGCGTTGTGCGCCAAAGTCGCCCGCACTGATGCCAGTGTCATGATCAGTGGTCCAAGTGGGTCGGGTAAGGAAGTGTTGGCACGTTATATTCATCAGTTGTCCGAACGCAGCGGCGGCCCATTCATTGCCATTAATTGTGCGGCCATACCTGAAAACATGTTGGAGTCGACCTTGTTTGGCTATGAAAAAGGTGCTTTTACCGGCGCTATCAATGCCTGCCCTGGAAAGTTTGAACAGGCACAACAAGGTACTATTTTACTAGATGAAATAACCGAAATGGATTTAAACCTGCAGGCCAAATTGTTGCGTGTATTACAAGAGCGTGAGGTTGAACGTTTGGGTGGGCGTAAAACCATTAAGTTGGATGTTCGCGTGCTGGCAACCAGCAACCGCAACCTAAAACAAGCAGTGGCACAAGGAGAGTTTCGTGAAGATCTGTTTTATCGGCTTAATGTATTCCCATTGGTATGGCCTGCACTAAGCCAGCGTCGGGAAGACATTGTTCCTTTAGCGCAGCATTTATTACAACGGCATTGCAAGCAGGGTGGTCGTAGCATGGTTAACTTAACTGCCGCGGCAAAACAACGTTTACAGCAGTATGACTGGCCGGGCAATGTTCGAGAGCTAGACAATGTAATGCAACGGGCGCTTATTATTGCACAAACCGACAACATTGATGTGGATGACATTATGCTTGAGCTTGCTGACATGCCGATAGCTGAGCCGGTGAACACTGCTGCGTGTCAACCGCTATCAAGCCGCGCAGAACCTATCGAGGAGGCCAACGATTTAACCGAGCATGACGGTACCACGCAGTTTAAGCACAGTGTGCATGAGCAAGAGCACCGTATTATTCTTGCAACCATGAAAGCGTGTGATAATAGACGTAAAGACGTTGCTCAAAAGCTGGGTATCAGCGACCGTACTTTGCGTTATAAATTAGCACGCATGCGCGATGTCGGTATAGAACTTCCTGCCTAAGCAAAAATAAACCCTCTTTCGAGGGTTTATTTTTATAAAAATCAACAACTTAAAACTTGGCATAACTCCTGCTTTATTCACGTTAATCTAGGTCGCAGCATTTTTTTGACAGGTAACGCTATGAATATCAAAGGTCAGGCTCTTTATGCTGAAATGCAGTCACTGGTTGGTCAGGCGCGAGGCGCTGGCACCGAGCTGAAGGTGCAAAATACTGAGCAGGTGAATCCCAGTCAAAGCGATTTTAGTTCTATGTTAACCAGCGCGTTAAGTCAGGTTAATAACCTGGCTCAAGAAACCGGAAGAATGCGTTCTGCTGTAGAAATGGGTGATCCTGGCGTGTCTCTGGCGCAGGTAATGATTGCCAGTCAAAAATCTTCACTGGCGTTTGAAGCCACAGTGCAAGTGCGCAATAAGCTGGTTGAGGCTTATAAAGAAATCATGTCGATGCCGGTGTAACGGAGGAATAAGTTGTGGCTGAGAATCAATCCACCGAATTGGCACTGACTGCAAACGATTATAGCAGTGGTGAAGAACAGGAACAGAAACCGGGCTTTGTTGGCTCACTGGGTGGCATGGATCTGGTACGTCAGATCACACTCATTGTCGCCCTTACAATTTGTCTGGCAATTGCCATTTTAATTATTATGTGGGCGCGTCAACCTGAATTTCGCCCGTTAGGCACCTATGCGACACAAGAATTAATTCAGACGCTGGATCATCTGGACGCCGAGAAAGTGGACTACAAGCTTGAAGGTAATGTGATTTATGTACCTGAAGATGAGTTCCAACGTATCAAGCTGTCTTTATCACGCGCCGGGTTGTCAAAAGAGCCCTCAACAGGCACCGAGTTTTTATTACAAGACAGTGGTTTTGGTGTAAGTCAGCGATTGGAGATGGAGCGTTTAAAGCATAGTCGTGAGCAACAGCTGTCTCGCACTATTGAAGAATTACAAAGTGTAGCCCGTGCCCGGGTATTATTGGCCATTCCTAAAGAAAATGTGTTTGCCAGAGTAGAAAAACAGCCCTCAGCAACGGTACTTGTAACGGCCCGTGGTGGTACGGTGATCCGGGATAGCGAAGTTGATGCTATTGTCGATATTGTTGCTTCTGCAGTGCAAGGTTTATCGCCATCTAAAGTAACAGTAACGGATCAAAACGGCCGGTTACTTAATAGTGGCTCACAAGATGCCAGTTCGGCCCGTACCCGCAAAGAATATGAACTACAGCGCACGCGGGAAGAAGAGTATCGTCAGAAAGTTGACTCTATTTTAATGCCAGTGTTGGGATACGGTAATTACACGGCTCAGGTTGACTTACACATGGATTTTACCGCAACTGAGCAAACGCAAAAACGGTTTAATCCTGATTTACCTGCAATACGCAGCGAAATGACAATTGAAGAAAATAGTGTAGGAGGCTTAAGCGGCGGTATCCCTGGCGCCTTGTCAAACCAACCACCGCTAAATTCAACTATTCCTGAGCAAGCTAATGGAGGCGATGCCAAGCCTGTAGTACCGGGACGTAATCACAAAGAAGAAACCCGTAACTATGAGTTAGATACTACTATCAGTCATATTTCTCAGCAAAGCGGGGTTATTCGTCGTTTAAGCGTTTCGGTTGCGATTGATTATGTTGCTGGCGAAAATGGCGAGCCGCAACCTATGGATCAGGCTGAACAAGCTAACATTCGCCGGTTATTACAAGGCGGTATTGGTTTCGATGCGCAACGTGGCGATATGATTGAAGTTATTTCTGTTCCCTTTATTAAAGATGAAGCCGTTGTAGCCGTAGTGCCTGAGTTTTATGAAGAAGAATGGTTCTTGCGGGTTGTTCGTTTGGCTATTGGTGGCTTGATTATTATTGTGCTGATACTGGCGATAGTAAGGCCAATGCTGAAGAAACTGATTTACCCTGAAGATACTAAAGAAGCTTATGATGAAAATGCGCTGAGTGCTGGCCTGGATTTGGGTGACGACACCATTGACATGCTAAGCTCTACTTTTGATGAAAACGCTGTGGGTTTTGCACCCGATGGTACGCTAATGCTACCTGATTTACACGGCGACGAAGATTTATTACGTGCGGTTCGGGCATTGGTCGCAAATGAGCCTGAACTATCCTCTCTGGTAGTGAAAAACTGGTTGGCTGAAGATGAGTAGCATAGAAGCAACAAAGCCTGCTTTTGATGTAGGCAAACTGGACGGTGTTGAGAAAGCCGCCATCTTATTGCTGAGTTTATCAGAAGAAGATGCTGCGCAGATTTTAAAACACTTAGAGCCAAAGCAGGTACAAAAAGTAGGTCTGGCGATGGCGCAGATGACCGATCTGAACCAAGCAAAAATTTCAGCAGTTCATCGGTTGTTTATAGAGCAGATCCAAAACTTCAGCACCATTGGCTTCCAAAGTGAAGAGTTTATTAAACGTGCGTTAACCGCGGCATTGGGTGAAGAAAAAGCAGCAAACCTTATTGATCAAATTGTATTGGGCGGCGGTGCGAAAGGCTTGGATTCGTTAAAATGGATGGATTCAAAACAAGTAGCCAATATTATTCGCAACGAACACCCGCAGATCCAGACCATCGTGTTGTCTTACCTTGAACCGGAGCAATCTGCCGAGATTTTATCGCAATTCCCAGAAAAAGTGCGACTTGATCTCACCATGCGTATCGCCAATCTGGAAGAAGTACAACCAGCAGCATTGCAGGAGTTGAACGAGATAATGGAGAAACAATTTGCCGGTCAAGCCGGAACACAGACCGCTAAAATGGGCGGCTTAAAAGCTGCAGCGGACATTCTGAACTATATGGATACCAATATTGAAGGCCAGCTGATGGACTCTATCCGTGAGCATGACGAAGAGATGGCGCAGCAAATCCAAGATTTGATGTTTGTGTTTGAAAACCTAATTGATGTGGATGATCGTGGTATTCAAACCATATTACGTGAAGTGCAGCAAGATGCTCTAATGAAAGCGCTGAAAGGCACAGATGAAAACTTAAAAGAAAAAATCTTGAAAAACATGTCTAAACGGGCGGCAGAGTTACTGCAGGATGACCTGGAAGCCATGGGGCCAGTGCGCGTGAGCGATGTAGAAGCTGCGCAAAAAGAAATACTGTCAGTTGCACGCAGGCTGTCAGATGCGGGTGAAATTATGCTGGGTGCCGGTGGTGGCGATGACTTCCTATAAGCTGAATGAGACGGCTAATGACAACTGATTCTTTTAAGTATAAACGGCCATTTTCGCCGGATGATGATACTCAAGATCAGCTGCGGCACTGGCAAACGCCTGAGTTGACTGACGAGCGAACATTAAAGACCAGCCGGACTAACGCGTTAAACAAAACCCAGCCAATAGCAAAGACAGTTCGGGCGCTGGAAGAGGACGAGTTGGTTATAAAGCCGTTAACTGCAGACGATATTGAGCAAATTCGGCAGGCGGCATACGACGAAGGTGTTACCGAAGGTAAAGAAGACGGTTTTAGCAAAGGTTACGCAGAGGGACGCGAGCAAGGCCAGCAAGATGGATTCAACCAAGGCCAGGCAGAAGGGAAAAAACAAGGTTTAGTCGAGGGGCAGGACGAACTCAACGCACGCTTAGCACAACTCACCAGCCTGTTAGATCAGTTGCAAAAACCATTGGCGCAGGTGAATGAGCAAGTGCAGCAGCAGTTGGTGCAGTTAAGTCTGGCGATGGCGCAAGCGGTTATTGGCGTAGAGGTAAAAACTAACACCGATGTTGTGTTAAAGGCTATAAGTGAGGCTACAAGCGCCTTGCCGCTGGATGCAACGCAAATGCTAATCAAATTAAACCCTGCAGATATCAATATTGTTGAGCAGTTTTACAGTAAGGATACTTTAAACGAGCGCGGCTGGCAGTTACGCGAAGACCCGGCTATTGAACAAGGCGGCTGCGTTGTCCAAAGCAGTCGTTCCAGTGTTGATAGAACGTTATCACAGCGGTTGCAAGGCAGTTTGGAACATTTTTTACAGCTGCAACAACACGAGCAACCCCAGCCATCGGATGCTAAGGAATAAGCATGTATAGCAGCGATGCACTTAGCCAATTTCTACAGCAACAGCATAGCTATATTCACCGCGCTAAACCTGCGGTGTCGGGCCATTTAGTCAGGGTTGTCGGTTTGACGTTAGAGGCGGTGGGGTGCAGCGCGGCTATTGGACAGCCTTGCAGTGTAGAAACCGCGCGTGGTGACATTATGGCTGAGGTAGTTGGTTTTGCTAACGATCGCATATATTTGATGCCCAAGGACGATGTGTCTGGTGTGGTCCCTGGGGCCAAGGTTACGCCTTTACTCAATTATAAAGGTGTGCCATTAAGTATGAATTTACTTGGACGCGTAATTGATGGTGTTGGTGCGCCGCTTGATGGTAAAGGGCCTATAGCAGCGCAGCACTATGCTGGTAGTAAGGGTAAACCGATAAATCCGTTGCATCGCAGGCCTATTAAGCAACCCTTGGATGTTGGCGTGCGGGCCATCAACAGTATTCTTACCGTTGGTAAAGGTCAACGTATGGGGCTGTTTGCTGGCTCAGGCGTGGGTAAAAGTGTGTTGTTAGGCATGATGACGCGTGGTACCTCAGCTGACGTTATTGTTGTCGGCTTAGTGGGAGAGCGTGGTCGTGAAGTAAAAGAATTTATTGATGAAATTCTGGGCGAAGAGGGTAAAGCCCGGTCGGTTGTTATTGCTGCACCAGCGGATGTTTCGCCACTAATGCGGTTAAAAGGTTGTGAAACCGCGGTTCAGGTGGCAGAGTATTTTCGTGATCAAGGTATGGATGTGCTGCTCCTTATAGATTCTATCACGCGTTATGCTCAAGCGCAGCGTGAGATTGCTCTGGCCGTGGGGGAGCCGCCAGCAACCAAGGGTTATCCGCCATCAGTGTTTGCCAAATTGCCAGCATTGGTGGAACGCGCGGGTAATGGTAGTGGTAGTCAGGGGTCAATTACTGCTTTTTATACAGTTTTGTCTGAAGGTGATGACTTGCAGGATCCTATTGCAGATGCATCACGCGCCATACTAGATGGCCATATCGTGTTGTCACGAGCGCTTGCAGACGCCGGACACTTTCCTGCTGTCGACATTGAAAAATCTATCAGCCGTGTTATGCCTGCCGTGACCAGTGCCGAGCATCAGCAAATGGCGCGAAGTATTAAACAGTTATATTCCAGCTTTCAGCAAAGCAAAGATCTTATTGCGATTGGGGCTTACGTGCGTGGCAGTGATCCACAACTGGATAAAGCCATTAGCATGATGCCAAACATCAACCGTTTTTTACAGCAGGGTATGCACGATGTGGTGGCGTACGATGACAGCTTATTGTCGCTTAGCCAGTTGTTACCGGCAGCTCGGAGTAACGGCTTATGATTAACCCACGTTTTAGTATGTTAATTAAAATTCAGCAGGAACGGGAAGAAAAACTGCAGGCACAATTTGTTGCCGCTCAACAGTTTTTTCAGCAGTCTGAACAAAAGTATCAAGGCCTGGCTAATTATCGTACTGAATATATTCATCAAAGTCAGCAACAGGGTAGTGCAGGTTTGCAAAGCCGGCAATATACCCAGTTTGTTAGTTTTATTGGTAAGTTGGATCAGGCGTTGTTACAACAAGGACGTGCGGTAGCGCAAGCAAAAGCCGCCGCAGAGCAGCGCAAGCAAAGTTGGCTTGCCATGCAGAAAAAGCGCAAAGCGCTCGAGCTGTTGGTTGAACGCAGTAATATGGCTGAACTACAGAAGCAATTACAACAAGAGCAACGCAATGCTGACGAATTTGCCAGCCAACAGTTTATGCGGCGCCTATTTACGGCCGAACAAGATTAAAAGTGGCCTGAAAATTGAATGGAATATTACTAATAACGTAACGCGCGCAGTGACACCAGCTTGGAAATAACAGTAACGCTGGTTAACGGGAGAGTGGTATGACGCAAGGCTTACAAATATCAATATTGATGACGGGGACTGATCTGGCCCTGAAGTCTGATAATGCTTGGTCTGGCGCTGACAGTGACAAGCCTGGCATCATGTTCGGCGACATCTTGAGCGATGCGGCGCAACCGGCAAAAAACAGCCCGGCTAATTCGGCGCTACGGCAGCTCCCTGCCGGTATCAGTGTGTTATCTGAGATAAGTCAGGCGATACTGGGCGATGTACCTCTTACCGATGATATTAACAGCGAAGGCGCTGGCGCACTCACTGCAAGCATACTTGGGCAAATTGCGCTAAAAGACAGAACATTAGCAGCTGCTAATGCAGCAGCAAAGCCTGATGTAAGCGCTGAAGATGATACCTTGTTGAACAACAGCGAAGCTGATGTTGTGGAACATCTTGCAGAGGCTAGCGATAATTCGAATGAGCTGGCCGATGAAGCCGTGTTAAAGCAAGCCTCCACCGCAGCGCAAGATGCGCAGAACAAAACCCAAGCTACTACTGCGACTCAAACTGATAAAATACTGAGCAATAGCGCACAGCAACAGATTGCTGGCGATAAAACGGCTAAGTTAACCAGTGATGAAAGTGTCAATATGGCAGCAATAGATAGTGCTGCCAATGCTAAGGCAAACCAAAGTAATGCAGTTAATGACGCCGCCGATAATGAAGTAGAACGTCAACAGGCATTATCAGCTGCTAAAGCGCAAGCAAATGCCGGCGCGGTAAAGGATAATTTAACGGAATTGCCCAGTGATACTGCAGATAACAACACAAAGAATCACGACACCGATAAATCATTGGTTGACCGCAATGAACTAAAACAGACGTTGGCATCGCTAAAAGGCAAAGTAGAGACACTTAACGCTGAGACGGGTGCAGAGCATAAGAAACCAGTTTCTGCTGCAGATTTAACAGCAACATCGCAACAGACTATTCTATCTGAGTCAGGCACAACAGCCACTTCAGAAAGCGATGCTGTGCAGCAAAGCAAGGCTGCGCAACAGAGCGGCGAAGCACAGCATCAAACAACAGCGTCAACCGTTAGTTCGCGATACACTCAGCCGCTTATTAGTAAAAACGGCAATTCTGAGTCGGTCTCGCCAATAAAAGTAGAGCAGCGGCTAACTGCTGCATCGGGTGAGCAAGACGCGGCATTGTCTGCACTGCAACTGACCACCGAGCAAATTGGCAGCGAGAACGATTTGCCGTTAGCAGAGGCAGCGATAGATGATGTCAAAAAACCGTCGCTTATCGAGCAGGATACGCCCGGCGCACGCGCTCAAATGCTAAATAGCGCAGAATTAGTTGCTAGCCAGTCGGTTGAAACAAATGCACCGACGATAGCAGCGCAAATAGCTAAAGCCGATGTAGCGGGTCAGGCTGGTACTGAAGCTAAACCAGGCAACAGAGCAGGTGCTGCGCATAGCGCTGAAGCCAATGTTAATTTATCGGCTGGCAATAAAGCGTCTGAACAATCGGCACAGCAACAAAATTCGCAGCAGCAACAAGGGCAGCATGGCAACACGGCACAAATATTTGAACAATTGCAAACCGCAGCCGAGCAGCATCAACATAGCGCCGCTAAACTGACATCAGAGCCGGTAACACCCCGCCAGGATGTGCTCTTTGGTAGCAGTTTGCAGGCGGCGGAGTTGCGACAGCAATCTGCCATACAAAAATCAGCAGCAAAATCGCCTGCTGAGCAATTAAAGCAAAGTTTGAACTTGCAACAAACTGATGCAGCCGGTCAGTTGCGTGAGCGGGTTAGTCTGATGGTGCGGCAAAATATTCAGGTAGCAGAAATACGTCTTGATCCGGCCGGGCTTGGCCAGATGCAAATTAAGATAGATATGCAACAAGATCAGGCCTCAGTACAGTTTGTTGTGCAACAACCACAAGCAAAAGAATTGTTAGAGCAACAGCTACCACGTTTACGCGAAATGCTGCAACAGCAAGGCATTGCCTTAACCGAAGGTAATGTGCAGCAGCAATCTCAGCAACAAGATAGACAAATGGCACAGCGTGATAGCCAAGATGGCAATAGCAGGTCACAGCAAGCCGGTTCAGACGCGTCAGATATTAATGGGCCATCAGAGACTGTGCAGATTACCACCAGTATCAACGAGCGTTTGGTGGATTATTACGCATAAGATAGGTTGCACAGTGAATTTAACCGGCGATGATTTACATTACGCCTTACAGATGAGCATAATAAAGCCAGAATAATTAACGGATAAACCAATTATGGCCGCAGAGAAAGATTTAGTCATCGCAGAAGGTGGCAGTAAAAAGAAATTGCTATTTATCATCGGTGGCGTGGTGTTGCTACTTGTACTAGGTGTAGTTGGCTTTTTGATGATGTCCGGTGGTGATGATTCCACAGGGAATACAGATGCAGGCAGTAACGCTGGAGCTGGTGCAGTAGCCAACGGTACTGAAGCTAAAGGTTCGGCCTTGTATGTGCCGTTACCCAGGCCTTTCGTTTTTAACGTACCTGGCGCTTCACGCGATAGGATGGTGCAAATTAAAGTGCAGCTATTAGTGCGTGGTAGTAATAATGAGATCATCGCGCTGCGTCATATTCCGCTGATTGAAGGCAGTTTACTGGAAACCTTCAGTGCAGGAAATGCAGATGAAATGGTAACGGTAGCAGGCCGCGATGCTTTGAAAAACAAAGCGTTAAGCGATTTGCAACAAGCAATGATTGAAGTGGTAGGTTCGGTGGTGGTCGATGAAGTCCTTTTCACCGGTTTTGTCATGCAATAAGAGTGAGCAGCCGTGACCGATTTACTGTCACAAGATGAAATTGATGCGCTACTACATGGTGTCGATGACGTTGAAGAAGAAGAAATAGACGAATCCGGCGAAGGCCGGAGCCGTTCTACCATGGAATACGATTTCTCATCGCAGGATCGTATTGTGCGTGGCCGTATGCCTACGCTGGAAATGGTGAACGAACGTTTTGCCCGTCATATGCGAATTAGTTTGTTTAACATGATGCGACGTACCGCTGAAGTATCTATTAACGGCGTACAGATGATTAAGTTTGGCGAATATGTTCACACCTTATTTGTACCCACCAGTTTGAATATGGTGCGGTTCAGGCCGCTTAAAGGCACTGGCCTTATTACGATGGAAGCGCGGTTAGTCTTTATTTTGGTGGATAACTTTTTTGGCGGTGATGGCCGCTATCACGCAAAAATTGAAGGCCGGGAATTTACGCCAACTGAGCGGCGCATCATCCAGATGTTGCTCAAATTGATTTTTGAAGATTACAAAGAAGCTTGGGCACCGGTAATGGATGTGTCGTTTGAATACCTCGACTCAGAAGTTAACCCGGCGATGGCAAACATTGTTAGTCCGACAGAAGTTGTGGTCATTAGCTCGTTCCATATTGAACTTGATGGCGGAGGGGGTGACTTCCATGTCGCGTTACCTTATTCCATGCTTGAGCCAATTCGTGAGCTATTAGATGCTGGTGTACAAAGCGATAAAGAAGATACGGACCTGCGCTGGAGTAAGGCGCTGCGTGATGAAATAATGGATGTAAAGGTAGATTTGACAACCAAAATGATGGATGTCGATTTAACGCTGCGTGAAATCATGGAGCTTAAAGCGGGCGACATTATACCTATTGAAATACCTGAACATATAACCGTGTTAATTGAAGATTTACCCACCTACAGGGCGAAACTTGGCCGTTCACGTGAGAATGTGGCACTTAAGATCACCGAAAAGATCAAGCGGCCAGAGTCGGTTAAATCTGAAATGCATGTGTTCACCAAGGGCGGACGTCGGCTCGACAGCGATGCCGATATTTCTGAATTAGAGGCCGATCTGAATTTATCAGATCGTGATAGAAGGTAACGAGAATGGCTGATGATAAAGACACCATGGACGAATGGGCAGCTGCGATGGCAGAAGCTGAGGGCGGTGGTGACGGTGCTGAACCGGTAGAGTTGGAAGAGTTGCGGGATGAAAAAGCCGACATTACTGTAGATGAAAAACGTAAGCTCGACACCATTTTAGATATACCTGTTACCATTTCAATGGAAGTGGGCCGGGCAAAAATTAGTATTCGTAATCTACTGCAATTAAACCAGGGCTCCGTGGTTGAGCTGGAGCGCGTTGCGGGTGAACCTTTAGACGTGTTGGTTAACGGCACACTAATCGCTCATGGTGAAGTGGTTGTGGTGAATGATAAATTTGGTATTCGCCTGACGGACGTTATTAGCCAGATTGAACGGATAAAGAAATTACGCTAATGCGCATATTTATGTTTGTTTTACTGTGCTCGCTGTTGTTACCAGGCTCGCTGCTTGCGCAACAGGCCGTTACCGACACTGACAATAGCGAAAAAATGGCCGATACGGCGCAGAAAGCTGAGCCTGTGCCGGCTGAAATACCGCCGGCAGGAGCTGTTATCCCTGCTGAAAACCCCATGATAAAATCGCCGGTTAACAGCGAGAGCAAAACATCTCGGCCAACGGCGGGTCTTGGTCTTGGAAAAATGGCGTTATCGTTGGCTATTGTCGTCGCTGTAGTACTGGCACTGGGGTGGACGTTCAAAAAATTGACACTACGTATGCCAGGTAGTCGGCATATTAAAATTATTTCTACTATGCCACTAGGCCCAAAAGAACGCTTGTTAGTTATTGAAATGCAAGGAAAACAGCGTGTTTTGGGTGTCACGGCACACAGCATAAATTTGCTATTTGAACTAGAAAATTCGTTACCTGAAGAAAAGTTGGCATCAGACTTTCATACACAGTTACAATCTTTGCTGAAAAAATAGTGTGAATTATGTTGCGACTGTTGTTTGTGGTGCTTGCCCTGCTGTTAAGCCCCGATGTTCTGGCTGATAATGGCACCTTATCTGCGGTAACGGTAACGACCGGTGCTGATGGTTCTCAGCAATATAGCGTAACATTGCAAGTGCTGGCATTAATGACAGCACTCAGCTTTATTCCCTCCATTGTTATTATGATGACCAGCTTTACCCGCATTATTGTGGTGTTAGCCATCTTGCGGCAAGCTATTGGTCTTCAGCAATCACCGTCTAATCAGGTATTGATCGGTATAACACTGTTTTTAACCTTTTTTATAATGGCGCCGGTGTTTAAAACCATTAACGACACCGCAATTCAACCGTATCTCAGCGAAGAAATTTCGCCGGTACAAGCATTGGATGCTGCCATTGTGCCGATGAAAGCGTTTATGTTGCATCAAACCCGCACCAAAGATTTGGATACCTTTGCCCAAATTGCGGGGTTAGACGTAGCAGAGCAGCCGCAGGATTATCCCATTACCGTCGTTATTCCGGCGTTTATTACCAGTGAGCTGAAAACTGCGTTTCAAATTGGCTTTATGTTATTTATTCCGTTTTTGATTATCGACTTAGTTGTCGCCAGCGTGCTGATGGCGATGGGTATGATGATGTTGTCCCCCATGATTATCTCGTTGCCATTTAAATTAATGATGTTTGTTTTAGTTGACGGCTGGATATTGGTGATGGGTACCGTGGCAACCAGCTATGGAGTAGGTACATGAGCCCGGAAATTTTTGTCGATGTACTACGTGATGCACTGTTTTTGGTTATTTTGCTGGTCAGTGCCATTATTCTGCCATCCTTATTCGTAGGCCTTATTGTTGCGGTGTTTCAGGCGGCGACGTCAATTAACGAGCAAACATTAAGTTTCTTACCCCGGCTTATCGTTACATTGCTCGCGTTGATGTTCGGTGGCCATTGGTTTACTCAGGTGATTATGGAATACACCCACGAGTTGTTTCTTAGTATTCCTACGATAGTCGGGTAAGTTTCGATGGACTTTCCGCTTAGCATTTTAATGCAAACTATCGCGGATTACTTGTTACCACTATGCCGGGTAACAGGCATGTTTTTGATCATGGCGGGCTTAGGTGTGCGTAATATCCCTATGCGGATAAAAACCGGCTTAGTTGTTATGATTACCTTGATTATTATGCCAACTTTACCCCCTGTGGCTAACCCGAATCTAATGTCTGGACAGATGTTTTTAGAGGTGTTATTGCAGCTGTTGATTGGTTTTGCGTTGGGGTTTATCTCTTTGTTGTTTATCAACACCTTTGTGTTAGCTGGACAATTACTAGCGACTCAAACCGGTCTTGGTTTTGCCTCCATGGTCGACCCCGCCAGCGGTGTCAGCGTGCCAGCCATCGGCCAGTTTTATCTTATTTTGGCGACGTTATTGTTTTGGTTATTTGATGGTCATCTGATCATGATCCAGATGCTGGTATTTAGCTTTGATACTCTGCCAATTAATGGCCAATGGTGGGAAGTGACAAGTTACTGGACCGTCGTTGAATTTGGCGGCTGGATGTTTGCAACGTCACTTGCGATAGCGTTGGCACCGATAGTGTCTATGTTAGTGGTGAACTTATCTTTTGGTATTATGACGCGAGCCGCGCCACAGTTGAATATTTTTTCCATTGGTTTTCCTATAACGATGCTTGCAGGCTTAATTATTTTATGGCTAACGTTGGACACGTTTCTCTTTCACTACGACAAACAGTGGCAGCATAGCATTGACTACAGCTGCCGGCTGATTGGCTGTTAACTAAAAGGCACGCTAATGGCAGATGATAGCGCAGAAAAGACCGAACAGCCCACAGCCAAAAAGCTGGAAGACGCCGCGAAAAAAGGCCAAATAGCCCGCTCTAAAGATATGGGTACGGCTTTTGTGTTGATTGGCAGTGCCGTGGCGATATTGGTGTTTGGTAAAATGCTGGCGATGGCTATTTTAGATATTGGTCAGCGTATGCTGCGACTAAACCCTAAAGATATTTTTGAAACTAATTCAATGTTTACGGCCTGGGGCGATGTCGGCATGCATATTGTACCGCCCTTGGCGGGCATGTTTTTGATTATTCTTGTTGCTGCTTTTGTTGGTAACACTTTATTGGGCGGGTTTAATTTTAGCTGGGAGGCAGCCGGGCCTAAAGCCAGCAAAATGAACCCTCTTAACGGTTTTAAGCGCATGTTTGGCCTGCAGGCATTGGTCGAGCTGCTTAAAAGCATTCTTAAAGTGTTGGTTGTCGTGGGGATTGCCTATTTATTGCTGAAAATGTTCTTCTTCGACATTATGGCATTGTCATTGATGAGTGAGCCGAACAACATTGAGTCAGCATTGTATTTTCTGGCTTGGTTGTTTCTGGGCTTGTGTGCCAGTGTATCGGTGATTGCCGTGGTCGATGCACCTTACCAAAAGTGGAATCATGTTAAGCAGCTTAAAATGTCGCTGCAGGAAATTAAAGACGAATACAAAAACAGTGAGGGTGATCCGCAAATTAAAGCCCGTATTCGTCGCACGCAAATGCAAATGTCGATGAAGCGGATGATGCAGGAAGTGCCGAAAGCCGATGTTATTGTAACCAACCCGACACACTACGCCATCGCATTAAAATACGACCAAGGTAAGTTTCGTGCACCTGTGGTGGTAGCCAAAGGTGTAGATGAGGTGGCGATGCATATTCGTAAAATTGCTAATGAACATAAAGTGCCTGTCATTGAATCTCCGGCACTTGCCCGGTCTATTTATTACACCACTAAACTCGACCATCCTATTCCAGAACAATTGTTTTCAGCAGTGGCGCAGGTATTGGCTTATGTTTATCAATTAAAAATGTACAAAAAAGGCAAGGGCAGCCGGCCAAAAACCTTAGCAAAAGAACTGCCAATTCCAGAAGGATACCGCCACTAAGGCTGCGCTAAATATTATTGGAACATTTCTTGCTTTAATCGAGAATAGTGCCAATTTACTGTCAGGGTTGTCATGCAGTTAGCCAGCTTCTTTACCAATTTCGACCGGTCGAAATTTGCCTTTGCTCAAGGCCTTGGTACACCTCTATTTATTCTTGCTGCATTGGCGATGGTGATACTGCCATTGCCTCCATTGCTGTTGGATGTGCTGTTTTCGTTCAATATTGCGTTAGCGTTAGTGGTGTTGCTGGTAACCATCTACACGATGCGCCCGCTGGATTTTGGGGCCTTTCCTGCCATCTTGCTGGTCGCGACCATAATGCGCCTTGCGCTAAACGTTGCCAGTACCCGCGTGGTGTTGCTGGAAGGCCATGAAGGTGGTGATGCCGCAGGTAAAGTGATTGAAGCCTTCGGCTCTGTGGTTATTGGCGGTAATTACGCTGTCGGTATCGTGGTGTTTTTAATTCTGATTATCATTAACTTTGTGGTGGTTACAAAAGGTGCGGGCCGTATTGCTGAAGTGTCGGCACGTTTTACTCTGGATGCTATGCCAGGTAAACAAATGGCCATTGACGCAGATCTAAACTCCGGGCTTATTACTCAAGAAGAAGCACGGGTTCGCCGTGAAGAAGTTACCAGCGAAGCCGACTTTTACGGTTCGATGGACGGTGCCAGTAAATTTGTTAAGGGTGATGCTATTGCCGGTATTGTTATCTTGGTCATCAACCTGGTAGGCGGCTTATTCATTGGCATGATGCAGCACGACCTTTCCTTTGGTGATGCGATGGAAATATATACGCTATTAACCATTGGTGACGGCTTGGTGGCACAAATTCCTTCGTTGTTGTTATCTATTGGCACCGCAATTATCGTTACACGACAGAATAAGTCAGAGAACATGGGCCAGCAAATGACTGCACAGCTTGGCAATGTTCAGGTGTTGGCTGTTGCCTCAGGTGTATTAACCCTGATGGGCGTGGTACCAGGTATGCCCCATTTTGCTTTTTTGTCGCTTGCCGCCATTGTCGGGGGAACGGCGTATTTAATGTATAAACGCAGCAAAGAAACTAAAGCTGAAGTGGTTAATCGTAATAAGTCTGACGTGGCGCCGGTTGAAAATAACGTGGTTAAAGAAATTGGTTGGGACGATGTACAAGGTGTCGACACGATAGGATTAGAGGTAGGGTATCGCTTGATCCCCCTGGTAGATAAAACACAAGGTGGAGAGCTGTTAAGCCGGATCAAAGGTGTGCGTAAAAAGCTATCACAGGAGCTTGGGTTTCTGGTACCTGCTGTACACATTCGGGATAACCTCGATTTAGAACCCAACACTTATCGTATGACGTTGATGGGCGTTACCAGCGGTGAAGGCGAGCTACGCCACGACAATGAGCTGGCGATAAACCCTGGTCAGGTATTTGGAACCGTTAAAGGGATTGCCACCAAAGATCCAGCCTTTGGTCTGGATGCGGTCTGGATAAGCAAAGATCAGCGTGAACATGCCCAAACGTTGGGCTATACCGTAGTTGATGCCGCCACAGTAGTGGCAACACATTTAAGCCAGATCTTAACCAACCACGCGGCCAGCTTATTAGGGCATGAAGAAGTACAAAACCTGCTTGATATGTTGGCAAAACATTCTCCTAAGTTAGTTGAAGGTTTAGTGCCCGATACATTGGCACTGACAACGGTGGTTAAAGTGCTACAGAATTTACTTAACGAGGGGGTGCCGATTCGCGATATGCGTACCATTGTGCAGACGTTGGTTGAATATGGCGGCAAAAGTCAGGATGTTGACGTGCTGACTGCCGCCTGTCGTATAGCTTTACGTCGTCTTATCGTGCAAGAGGTTGGCGGTAGCCGTAAAGAGATTCCGGTTATTACCTTTGCACCTGAACTAGAGCAAATGCTGCATCAATCTATGCAGGCCGCCGGCAATGACGGCGCAGGTATTGAGCCGGGGCTAGCCGACCGTATCCAGCAATCGTTACAAGACGCGCATCAGAGTCAGGAATTAAACGGTGATAGCGCTGTTTTATTAACGTCAGGAATTTTACGCACAGTCATGGCACGATTCGTGAAGTACACCATTCCAGGACTACGGGTATTGTCGTATCAGGAGATACCCGATGATAAACAAATTCGAATTGTCAGCGTCATTGGCCAGGCAAGTTAGGAGTTAGCTCATGAAAATTAAACGCTTTGTGGCAAAAGATATGCGTACCGCTTTAACTGAGGTTAAAGAGTTTCTTGGTCCAGACGCTATTATTCTGTCGAACAAAAAAGTTGCTGAAGGCGTCGAAATTGTCGCTGCAATAGACCATGAGCCAGCAGGTACAGCCGCTGCGACCCCAGCGACGATGCAGGTTAAGCGTGCAGAACCGCGCTTTACTGCCACGGTAGCTGATGATGACGAGGCAGAAACAGATGCTCCGGCAGATTCTTTAAAAGCCTTGTTAGCCCGGCAGATGATTAAGCAACAGGTCAGTGCGCAGCAAACACCATCGGCAAAACCAGTAGCTAAAACCAATACGGTTAATACAGCAAAAGCGCCGCAATTTGAACGTCAAAATTCTGGCGTAGGTGGCGGTATTAGCCAGGTAAACCTGACCGAGTTGACGAAGCAGCAAGAACATCAAGCTAAACTTGTTCAGCAACAAATGGATGCAATGCGCAACGAAATGTTATCAATGCGTCAATTGTTGCAGCATCAGGTATCAGGTTTGATGTGGCAGGACTTAGCTCGCCGTGAACCGGTAAGAGCACTGATTATTGAAAACTTGCAGCAGTTAGGTTTGTCGGAGCAGGTTGCCGATCAGCTTGCCTGTTTTATGCCAGAAGACTCAAATAGCGCTGATGCCTGGGATACGGCATTAGAATTATTAGCTGGGCAGTTAAGTACAACCAATGATGATATTTTACGTCGTGGCGGTGTTGTGGCGCTTGTTGGCCCAACCGGAGTAGGAAAAACTACTACTGTGGCAAAGTTAGCGGCGGAGTTTGCCAAACGCCACGGTGCAGATCAGGTCGCGCTTATTACGACAGACAGTTACCGTATTGGTGCTTTTGAACAATTGGCAACTTTTGGCAGAATAATCGGTTGTCCGGTTAAACAAGCAAAAGACAGTGATGAACTGGCTTTGTTAATCAATCAGTTACAACAACGTAAACTAATATTGATAGATACCGCTGGAATGAGTCAGCGTGATGTGCGCTTAGCGGAAAAACTTGCCAGTCTAGTGCATAATAGTCGTGTCAAAATAAAAAGTTATCTGGTATTGTCTGCCACAGCACAGGCAAGGGTAATGCAGGAATCCGTTGCACATTTTAAACGTATTCCATTGTCAGGTTGTATTTTTACCAAACTTGATGAATGCTTAAGCTTAGGTGAAGTTATCAATGTTGCTATCGCCAATGCATTACCGGTCAGTTATTTAACTAACGGCCAGCGTGTACCAGAAGATATCGCCGTTGCAGAGGCAAAAAAATTGGTACAACAAGCAGAAAAATTACGAATTGCACAAAGTAGCACGGCTCATCAGTGGTACAACGACGAGATGCACCGAGCGGATGGAACCTATGCATAGTCATGAAAATACTGACGATCAAGCCAATGGCCTGAGAAGAATGAGTAAGCAGATGGTAAAAGTAATATCAGTTACCGGCGGCAAAGGTGGGGTAGGTAAAACTAACGTTACCCTGAATCTTGCCATGGCTCTTGCCCAACTTGGCAAGAGAGTGCTGGTGCTGGACGCAGACCTTGGCTTGGCTAACTGTGATGTGATGCTAGGGTTGAGAGTTGATAAGAATTTGTCACACGTGCTTTCAGGCGAAGCAGAGCTGGATGACGTTATTATTGATGGTCCTTTCGGTATCAAAATTATTCCCGCCACCTCTGGCTCTCAAAACATGACTGAACTCGCACCAGCAGAACATGCCGGACTGATCCGAGCGTTTAGTGAATTAAAAACACCAGTTGATATATTGCTGGTTGATACCGCTGCGGGTATTTCCGACATGGTATTGAGTTTTTCCAGAGCGTCACAAGATGTGATGGTAGTGGTATGTGATGAACCCTCCTCAATTACTGATGCTTACGCGCTAATGAAAATATTAAGTCGTGATCATGGTGTCGAAAAATTTAAAATTGTTGCCAATATGGTACGTAGCCTTAAAGAAGGGCAAGAATTATTCGCAAAATTAACCCGGGTAACTGATCGCTTTTTGGATGTGAATTTAGAATTAGTTGCTACGATACCTTACGATGAAAATGTACGTAAAGCTGCGCGCAAACAAAAAGCGTTTGTTGATGCGTTTCCTAGATCGCCGGCGAGCATGGCCGTAAAGAGCTTAGCACTTAAAACGGCAAAGTGGCCGTTACCAGCATCAGCGTCAGGTCATCTGGAGTTTTTTTTGGAGCAATTGGTTCAGCCACAAACTGACCGGGGTTTAGTGTGAATAGCAAAATAGCGGCCTATGGCGGTGTTGACCATATGCAGCAGATGGTCGAACGTCATGCCCCTTTGGTAAAGCGAATTGCATATCACCTGATGGCACGTTTGCCCGCTAGCGTATTGGTAGATGATCTTATTCAGTCGGGTATGATTGGCTTGATTGAAGCGGCGAAAAATTTTGATGGTAGTAAAGGTGCCAGTTTTGAAACCTTCGCCGGAATACGAATTCGTGGTGCCATGTTAGATGAAATGCGAAGAGGTGATTGGACCCCGCGCTCAGTCCATCGTAATGCAAGGCTAATAGCAGAAACAATTGCGCAACTTGAATCGATACATGGCAGAGATATAAAAGACAGTGAAGTTGCTGAAAAACTTGATATATCTCTTGATGAGTACCATCATATGTTAAGTGATATCAGTAGCGGTCGAATTATCGGTATTGAAGACCTTGGGGTGTCGGAAGATGTACTGGTAACGTCTGGTGATACAGACAGCGATAATTTGTATGAAAGCCAGGCTAGTGAGGCTTTTCATCAAGATTTAGCAAAAACAATCAGTAGTTTACCAGAACGAGAAGCATTAGTGCTGTCGCTGTATTATAATGACGAACTAAACTTGAAGGAGATCGGGGCTGTACTTAATGTCAGTGAGTCCCGGATCAGTCAAATCCATAGTCAGGCATTGGTCAGATTAAAAGCCAGAATGCAGGATTGGTTGTAACCTATTCTGAGATAACAGTAATATCTCGTCGGAGGGGATTTTGGATAAGAACATGAAAATTCTTGTGGTAGATGATTTTTCAACCATGAGACGCATAATAAAAAATCTGTTACGTGACCTTGGCTTTACCAATGTATCTGAAGCAGACGATGGCAGTACAGCGTTGCCAATGCTGCAAAACAGTGAGTTTGATTTTGTGGTTACAGACTGGAACATGCCAGGTATGCAAGGGATTGATTTGCTTCGTGCAATTCGGGCCGATGCTAAGCTGAAGCATATACCGGTATTGATGGTAACCGCCGAAGCTAAAAAGGAACAAATTATTGCAGCAGCGCAAGCTGGTGTGAATGGCTATATTGTTAAACCTTTTACTGCCGCCACGTTGCAGGAGAAGCTAGCTAAAGTATTTGAGCGGATCGGCTAACCGTTACTGACAAAGGAGCGTTGCCATGTCCGCAATTACGGCGCCTTTAATTTCATTAGATCAAGCTAGGGAGCTGGTACAGCTCCTTGAGATGGGTGAAAATGACGCGGCTAATGAGCTGGTGCAGCAACTTGCTGTACCTGGTTCATCAGAGCTTTTTGCCGAAGTTGGCAAGCTAACACGTCAATTACATGACTCTCTAAAAAACTTTCAAATCGATCCTTCACTAAACAATTTGCTTGAAGAAGATATTCCCGACGCTAAAAAGCGTTTAAATCATGTTATTGATATGACAGAGCAAGCAGCAAACAGGACGATGGATGCGGTTGAGTCTTGCCTGCCTATTGCTGATCAATTGACTCAGCAACTCGATAAAATTAAGCCTCAGTGGCAAAAATTGATGCATCGTCAAATGCAGCTTGGCGATTTTAAGATGCTATGCGCGACGTTAGATAGTTTTTTCCAGCAAGCTAGCGGTGATTCAACCACTCTTAATGGACTGTTAACTGATGTGTTAATGGCGCAGGATTATCAGGATTTAACCGGCCAAATATTGCGGCGTGTTATTGAATTAGTGCGAGAAGTGGAAGAGAGCCTGATTGGCTTATTAACCGCTTTTGGCCAGTCAAGTATTATGATGCAAGCAGAAGCCAAACCAGCCAGAAATAAACCTAAAGCGCATGAAGCAGAAGGCCCTATTATTGACGCTGCAGAGCGTGAAGATGTGGTTAGCGGTCAGGACGACGTTGATGATTTATTGTCCAGCTTAGGTTTTTAACAGAGGGGTCTTTGCATGAGTTTTGATATGGATGAGGATATACTGCAGGACTTTCTGGTTGAAGCCGGTGAAATCCTGGAGTTGTTGCAAGAGCAGTTGGTTGAGCTGGAAAACAATCCAGATGATGCCAATTTATTGAATGCTATTTTCCGTGGTTTCCATACGGTTAAAGGCGGTGCTGGTTTTCTGTCATTAACCGAATTAGTTGATGCCTGCCACGGTGCTGAAAACGTATTTGATATTTTGCGCACAGGTAAGCGCCGCGTTACACCAGAATTGATGGATGTTATTTTGCAGTCATTAGATAGCATTAACGCCATGTTTGTTGAAGTACAAAATCGTCAACCTCTGACCCCGGCATCTCAAGCCATACTTGACGCTTTGCATCATTACAGTGAGCCTGAGTCTGCTAGTAATCCTGCTCCTGTGGTATCAGCGCCAGTGCAGCAACCACAACCAGTTCCAGAACCTGTTTCGGCTCCCGTAGTTGCAGCTCAAAGCGATAATGTCGAGGACATGACAGAAGAAGAGTTCGATCGGATGATGGACGAACTTCACGGTAAAAAAGGTTCGCCTACTACTGCTGCGCCAGCTTCAGTATCCGAAGCTAGTAAGGCTAGTCCGGTAGCTGGTGATGATATTACCGATGATGAATTTGAAGCCATCCTTGATCAGTTGCATGGCAAGGGGGCTTTTATACCTGACTCTGCGCCAGAGCCTGAACCAGCTAAACCAAAACCAGCAAAGGAGACAGCTAAAGCTAAGTCGTCAGATGAGATTGATGACGCCGAGTTTGAAGCCTTACTAGATCAATTACACGGTAAAGGTCAGGCGCCTGTCGCAGCCGCAAAATCAACTCCTGCAGAGCCAGCACCAGCGCCAGTGGTTGCAGCAAAAGCGGAACCTATTGTTACTAAACCGACAACCGCCGCACCTGCTGCGCCAGTAGCAGATAAAGCTGCGGCAGCACAGCAGGCAGCTCAAGCGGAAACAACCGTCAGAGTTGATACTAAACGTTTAGATCAAATTATGAATATGGTGGGTGAACTTGTACTAGTGCGTAATCGGCTAGTAAGTTTGTCAGGCACAGTACAAAGCGAAGAAATGAGTAAAGCCATTTCTAACTTGGATGTAGTAACTGCGGATATTCAAGGCGCTGTAATGAAAACCCGCATGCAACCCATTAAGAAAGTGTTTGGACGTTTTCCCAGGGTTGTGCGGGATTTAGCGCGCTCGTTGCAAAAAGATATAGAGTTAGTGCTGGAAGGTGAAGAAACCGACCTGGATAAAAATCTGGTAGAAGCACTGGCTGATCCGTTAGTGCATTTAGTGCGCAACTCAGTTGACCACGGTATTGAAATGCCGCAAGTGCGTCAAAATGCTGGTAAAAAACGAACGGGCACTGTTAAGTTGGCTGCCGCCCAAGCGGGTGATCATATCCTGTTAACCATCCACGATGATGGTGCCGGTATGGATCCGGAGAAGCTAAAAGGTATCGCGATAAAACGAGGCATTCTTGATGTTGATGCAGCTGCTCGTATGTCTGATACCGAGGCGTTTAATCTGATTTTTGCACCGGGATTCTCTACTAAAGAGCAAATCTCTGACATCTCTGGCCGTGGTGTGGGCATGGATGTGGTGAAAACCAAGATTAATCAACTTAATGGTACTGTGCATATTCACTCAAAAATGGGTGAGGGTACCTTACTAGAAATTAAAGTTCCGCTGACATTGGCCATACTACCTACTCTAATGGTCGTAGTTGGCAAGCAGACATTTGCTTTGCCGTTAGCCGGGGTGAGCGAAATATTCCATTTGGATTTAAATAAAACAAATGTGGTTGACGGGCAGTTAACTATTGTTGTGCGCAACAAAGCCATACCCTTGTTCTTCCTCGAGCACTGGTTGGTCAAAGGATCAGATAAAAAGCGTCGGCGCGAGCAGGGGCATGTAGTTATTGTACAAATTGGTACACAGCAAGTCGGTTTCGTGGTTGACTCCTTAATTGGTCAGGAAGAAGTGGTAATAAAACCATTAGATGCGCTTCTGCAAGGTACACCGGGTATGGCGGGGGCAACCATCACCTCAGATGGTGGTATTGCGTTGATCCTTGATGTACCAAACCTGCTGAAACATTATGCGAAGAAATCAAAGATTAAGTTTGATCGCTTTAATAAGATGAAAGCCTAAAGAGAGTAACGTATGGCCATTAAGGTATTAGTGGTAGACGATTCAAGTTTTTTTCGCCGTCGCCTAACCGAAATTCTGGCAAAAGATGGCGATATTGAGATCATCGATACTGCCGTAAATGGCCGAGAAGCTGTGGATAAAGCCAGGGCACTTAAGCCTGACGTAATTACCATGGATGTTGAGATGCCAGTGCTTGATGGCATCTCTGCTGTACGCGAAATAATGCAACAGCAGCGTATTCCTATTTTGATGTTTTCATCATTAACCCACGAAGGTGCTAAAGCAACGTTTGAAGCACTGGAAGCTGGAGCGGTAGATTTTCTGCCGAAAAAGTTTGAAGATATTGCCCGTGATAAAGACGAAGCCGGCCAGTTGCTCAGAGACAGGGTAAAAGCGGTTGCACGTAAGCGGCAGCTTGGCCGAGCCACCTTTAGTAGTTCAATACCAACACGCTCTGATACACCAGCTTCTCCGCGTTTAAGTGAACGGCCTTCACTGACACGTAACAGCTTTGAGCGCCCCAAGCTTAGTGACCGGGTTACAATTCCACCTACGAGAATACAAGCCAGCGGTAAACAATATAAGTTAGTTGCAATAGGAACCTCTACCGGTGGGCCAGTAGCATTGCAGCGAATTATTACGGCACTACCGGCTGATTTTCCATTGCCTATCGTGTTGATCCAGCATATGCCTGCAGCCTTTACTGGCGCCTTTGCGCAGCGTTTAAACTCATTGTCTAAAATTGAAGTGCGCGAAGCAACAGACAATGAGGTATTGCGTCCCGGAGTCGCATATTTAGCGCCGGGTGGTAAACAAATGCTTATTGATGGCAACGAGCGAGATGCCCGATTGCGGATAAAAGAAGATGATTCACCTCGCATTACGTTTAAACCCAGTGTCGATATTACTTTTGCTACAGCAGCAAAGGTGTTTAGTGACAAAGTATTAGCCATTGTATTAACCGGCATGGGCGCAGATGGCCGGGAAGGCGCACGTTTGCTCAAGCAACTTGGAGCGCGCATTTGGGCTCAGGATGAAGCCAGTTGTGTTGTTTATGGTATGCCTCAGGCGATAGCAGCGGCAGGCTTAATGGATCAAGAAGTTAGCTTAAATGATGTCGCATCGCGGCTAATTGCGGAAATTATGCATGGATAAGTTGGCAATAGGTGGTTTTCTATTAGCTGTTTTGGCCGTTGCTGGTGGCTTTGTTATTGAAGGTGGTAACTTAACAACCTTGCTGCATTTCCCTGCGTTCTTAATTGTGTTTGGCGGTACCATTGGCGCCGTTATGTTACAGACACCAGTGAATCAGTTTGTGTTAGGCATAAAGATGTTGCCTTGGGTTGTAAAGCCAAATTTGTTGCCATTAGAGCATACTGCTGAACGTATCGTGCATTGGGGAACTGCAGCACGAGGCAGCGGCTTTTTAGCGTTGGAGAATGATGCACTGTCCGAGCAAGATACTTTTTTGCATCGGGGTCTTAACTTGTTAGTTGACGGCGTTGAGCCTAAAACATTGCAAGATACGCTAGATGCGGAATTAACACTCGAACGTGAACGCTACCTGCGCGGTGCACGCATTTTTGACGCTATGGGGGGCTACAGCCCAACCATTGGTATTGTCGGCGCCGTGTTAGGATTAATTCAAGCGATGACAAATATTTCCGAGCCACAACTGCTAGGGCTTGGTATCGCAACCGCGTTTGTTGCGACTATTTATGGTGTTGGTTTTGCCAACCTTTTATTTATTCCTATTGGCAACAAATTAAAAAGTTTGGTGCATCAACGTACTTTGTATCACGAGTTAATTATCGAAGGTCTGGTTTCTATTGCGCATGGTGAAAATCCACGCAATATCGAGCGTAAGCTGGCCGCTTACCATCCAGGGTAACGTTTATGTACCGGCACAAACAAAAGCATAAGTATGTAGAACAAGAGCAGTTAGACCGCTGGTTAGTGTCATATGCCGATTATATGACACTGATGTTTGCTCTGTTTGTGGTGTTATATGCTATGTCGATTGTAAAAGAAGAAGAGTACGATGTGCTGGCAAACAGCCTCACTCAAATGTTTGAGAAACCTCAGCCCTCAAGTTCAAGTCAACCCGCGCAATCATTGCTGCCTGAACCCGTCGTGCAAAAAGAAATAGCGCTTTATGGTGCGTCGGTAGTGCCGGCTGATATTCACCAGTTGTCTGATGTTGCTCAACGCAAGTTAGGTAGCCCACTGCACTCGGTTGAGGAGCAGCTTACCCAAGCTTTAGCTTCATTGCTGGAACGAGGCGTTGCGAAACTCCAACAAGATGAAAACTGGTTAATCATTGAGCTTAGCAGTGCGCTATTATTCGCCAGTGGCAGTGCGACCACGACACAATCTGCACAGACTGTGCTTAATGAAATTGCGACAGTTATCAATCCAATTGAGAATTTTATTCGCGTTCGCGGCTATACTGATGATCAACCCATTAATAATGAGTTGTTTGCATCAAACTGGGAGTTATCTGTAGCAAGGGCCACATCTGTATTAAGAGTGCTTGAACGTTCTGGCACTGCATCAGAACGTTTGGCAATAGAAGGGTATGGACAGTATTATCCATTTAATCCAAATGATAGCGTGCAAGGGCGTGCTGCAAATAGAAAAGTTGTGATTGCGATTTCGCGTTATGGTTATCAAGCCAGCAGTACTGAAGAGACAGATGAAACGGCAGCAAGAGCCGTTGAAGCAGATACCTTGCAGCGCCAGTTAGAACAAGTTTCACAGCAAGATGGCAGTATTAAAGTTATTACGTTGCCAGGCGGTGGTATACGTGTCACGACACGTGACGAAAGCCCCGATGTCGAGCCTCCAGAACAACAGGAACCATGAAGTGGTTATTTGGACAGTTGCAAATCAGAAAGGTGGTGTAGGTAAAACCACGACTACCGTCACTTTAGGCGGTCTACTCGCAAAGCGTGGTTATAAAGTGTTGCTGGTAGATACCGATCCACACGCGTCACTTACTTACTATTTT
>Ga0100394_1000700_pt1 | contig 27326 bp, 26 predicted proteins | sample CryGeymeta201518_FD_81549 | JGI IMG/M metagenome (GOLD analysis project Ga0100394, IMG submission 81549) | Groundwater microbial communities from Crystal Geyser aquifers in Utah, USA - Crystal Geyser metaG 2015-18 | ecosystem: Environmental > Aquatic > Deep subsurface > Groundwater | place: USA... | reverse complement strand
TTAATGCAGGCAATTCCATGGCAGCGGCCCCTCGGCAGTTTTAAATTAACATATTGCTGAACAAGCAAAAATTGGCGGTATTTTATAAAGCATAGCAGTGAATCTCAACTGAATATGGCATTGGGCTACTGCTGTGTTCTTGCTAAGATAACAATCAATATCGAATTAGGTAATTGCACATGCAGTCTGACACAATTAAACAGCCGTGGTGGCATCCTCTGGAGTTGGATTTAAACGATTGCTGGCACCACCGGCTTGGGTCGTTGAACATCTATTTACAACGACAGGCTCAACAGTGGTTGATGGCGCACGAGTATACTACAGAGCTCCCTAAAGACAGTCAGTTCCATTCACCGGTTGAAATGATACCGTCACATCTAAGCTGTCAGCGCTTTTTATTTAAACAAAGTCCAGCAGCCTGCCAACTGATACCCAGGTTAATGGACAGACCCGTGGTTGTAAAAACCTTACAGCCGGTGATATTACCACCAAACGAGCAAGGCACTTTTTATATCAGCTCACCGGTATCCGTGCAGCTAAAACTCCTGCCCGACCTATTACTGCATACCATCCCAGTGCAGCGTTTATCTGACACCTGGTTCGGCCCCTCTACACAAGTTGGCGAGCTATGTTATGCAGATAAAACCCATGCCAGGCATGCCAGAACAGAGCTGCCGCAGCGACCACACCGCGCTATTACCCCAGTGACAATTTACAATAGCTCATCGCAGTTGCTTACTATTGACAAGATCAGTATACCGGTGCCTTATTTAGCGCTATATGCGATGCCAGATGGCAATTTATGGACTGATCCTGTCACATTACGACATGAAGGGATACAAGCGCTAGCACACTTTGATACCGGTAAACTCAATGCAATAGATGCCGCGCAAGCTGAACTGCTGTCAGCCCCTCTGGTAAAACCGGAACGCCATAACTTATTTCGCGCATTTACCGACATGTTTCATGATTAATTGAGATCACTATGACAGAACAGTTTTTACAATGGTTACAAACAGAGCATATTAGCCAAATGCTCAAAGCAGCTATACTGCTATTGGTTGGTTTTGTTGTCGCAAGTTTAGCATCACGCGCAGTAAACCGGTTTTTTAGCAAAAATTTCTCGCAGCACCATATTGTGCTATTTAGAAAGCTTGTGTACTGGTTGTTGCTAGCACTATTTGTTGCCTCGGCATTAAAACAGCTGGGTTTTTCACTCAGTGTGCTATTGGGCGCGGCGGGGGTATTGTCAGTTGCTTTAGGCTTTGCTTCACAAACTTCAGCATCAAACCTGATCAGTGGTTTATTTCTGATTGGCGAACAACCGTTTAAACTGGGCGATACCATCAAAGTTGGCAATACCACCGGCGAGGTGCTATCAATAGACTTACTCTCAGTGAAACTGCGCACTTTTGATAACCTGTTCGTTCGTATACCCAACGAAACCCTGATTAAAAGTGAAGTGACTAACCTGACACGTTTTCCTATCCGGCGTTTCGATTTATTGCTGGGCGTGGCATACAAAGAGCAAATCTCCGAGGTTCGCAGTGTACTATTGGACGTTGCCGACAAAAACCCACTGTGTCTGGACGAACCCAGCCCAATGTTTTTATTCTTAGGTTTTGGTGATTCGGCATTGAATATTCAATTCTCAGTGTGGGGTAAAAGGGAAAACTTTCGCGATTTGCGTAATAGCTTGCATGAAGAAGTAAAATTAGCCTTTGATACTGCGGGCATCGACATTCCATTTCCACAGCGCACAGTGCATCTGGCGCCACAGTATGTCCAGTCAAAGGCACAATCTGCAGCACCACTACAAAAAGATGACAATCACGCTTTATAAATCATGATAATTAGACAGAGTTAAATTGTTCAGATACGAAACCTGCGTTAATGTTGCCTTAAGGTGGGACAGCGAGACTACACTTAACACCCTCAATGGAGTCATCTATGAAAAGGCTTGTCAGCACCGCCGTTATGTTACTCTTCGCCCAACAGGTTGCGGCGGACTGTCAGGCTGTGGCAGATAACCATTTCCTAGTAGATGAACAAGGTATCACCATTGAAGCTATAACCTATAACCCCCACAATGTGTTTGATTTAAAAGATGAAAGTACATTTTGGCTGCATAGGTTTGCCAACTACACCCATAAAGTCACCCGTGAGGGCGTTGTGGAAGATGATCTGTTGTTCCACACCGGCACCCCGCTAGTGCGAGCCGATTTAGCCGAAACCGAGCGTTTATTACGCAGCCGGCGCTATATACGTGAAGCAGAAGTACGAATTAGCCATTACTGCGCCGCCAGTAACAGTATTATTGTAAACGTAGCCACCTGGGATAACTGGTCGTTGTTACCGACAATAGATTTTTCCAGTGAAGGCGGTCGCAGTAAAAGCGCCCTTGGCTTTGAAGAAGACAACCTGTTAGGCAGTGGCAACCGTCTGAGCCTGGAGTATAAACGCGACAGCGAACGTACCGGGGTGAACTTTGTCTTTTTTTCACCGAATATGTTCGGCAGTTTCTGGAACAGCACTGCAGCTTATAGCAAAAACAGTGACGGCAATAACTACCAGCTTAGCCTGAACCGGCCTTTTTACCGTTTATCTTCGCCCTGGGCGCTGGGTTTCGATGTTGACCGTGTCTCAGAAGATGTTACTGAGTACGATGCGGGTGAGGAATATAATAGCTTTCAGCGGCAGCGCAACCATGCCAAAGCAGAATTCGGCTATCGCCTTGACACCAACAGCCATAACATTCACCGGCTTAAACTGGCGGTAGAGTCAGAAAATGTGAAGTTCTTTGCTAATGCGGAAACCATGCTGGATTTCCCGGAAAATCGCAATTTAAGCAGTGTCTGGCTTGAATACGAGGGAATTCAAGCCAATTATCGTAAGCTGTTTAATATCAACTCTTTTAATCGCACTGAAGATTTTAACTTTGGCTGGCAATTAAATGCCCGGTTAGGTACTTACAACAAAGGGCTTGGAGCTGATCGCGATGCGTTATTCTGGCAAATCAGTACCAATAAAAACTGGCAGCTATCACCCGATCTGTATTTACTGGCTGACTTAAGCTGGTTGCAGCGCCAGTTTGACCAACCTCAGTATCTGTTAAGTACGCACTGGAAGCTGGTTAAACACCTTAACGAATACAATAGTATCGTGGCTAAACTCACGCTGGATAAGGGCAAAAACCTGTTTCGGGATGAACCCTTGTATATTGGCGGCGATGAACAATTACGCGCCTACCCCAATTATTTTCAAAGTGGTGAGTCACGCGCAATGCTAAGTGCAGAATATCGTCGCTATACTGATTGGTCGCTATGGCAGTTATTGGATGTGGCCTTTGCTGGATATATCGACGCCGGCAAAGTTTGGCAAAGTGACGAGCAGGACACCAACACATTAGACAGCAGTACTTTAGTTGGCATTGGTGCCGGCATACGCTTGCTATCAAACCACTCCAGTCGCGGTACCATGATCCACTTAGATCTGACGCGGGCGTTAACTGACAACGACAACCTCAGTGGTGTTGAAGTGCGAATTACCGCAACAAAAAGCTTTTAACTAACGCTGACAACCGTCGCAAAAAACCGTACTGCGCTGGCCAAGACGAACTTCCTGCAGCGCTGCACCACAATTAATACAAGGCTGTCCACCCCGACCGTACACCAGTAATTGCTGAGCAAAATATCCCGGCTTGCCATCGGCCTGGCTAAAATCTTTCAACGTGGTGCCACCTTGTTTAATGGCAGCAGCCAGCGTTTGTTTTACCACCTGCACTAGCTTTTCCAATTGCTCTGCCGTAACGGTTTTTGCAGGTTTAGACGGTAAAATACCGGCTTTAAACAACGCCTCATTGGCGTAGATATTGCCCACGCCAACCACCACATGGTTATCCATCAGCACCAACTTGGCCGCACTACCCCTTTTGGAAAAGGCTGCAGTTAAATGGGCCAGATTAAAATTGTCACTCAGGGGCTCCGGGCCTAAACTGGCCAACAACGGATGCACTTCACCTTTTTCTTGCCACAATACAGCACCAAAACGGCGGGTATCGTTCAGCCGTAACACCATACCACTACTTAACACTAAATCGATATGATCATGTTTACCGAAAGGCATTGTGGCTGGTATTACCTTTAAATGGCCTGACATGCCAAGATGCAGAATTATATCGCCCTGTGGTAGCTGAATAAGTAAGTACTTGGCACGGCGGGTTACCGACAATATCGGTTGGTTGGTTTGCGCTAATACTTCGTCCGGCACCCACCACCGCAACTGGCGCTGGCGCGCAATAACCTCTACCAAATGTTGGTTTTCAAGATGGGGGCTAATACCCTGCCGCGAGACTTCGACTTCTGGTAATTCAGGCACTTTCTACTCCAATAACGCCACTACAACAAAAATAGCTGTGTAGCTTGCTCAGCATTCAATTGATAGAACTGACTTTGACCTGCTTGCTGCAGTAAAAACTGATTATCAGACGCAGGGTATAACAGCCAAATCAGGGGCTCAGTATACCCCACTAATTGCACACTGGCCTGCGCCACCGGCACCCGGCTTTTATCTGCCGTAACGCTGATAGGTGTTAACAAACTATATTGCCAGGCAAGCGCTAGTTTTGCGGCATCTATCTTAGTGGGTTTATTAGGTTGTAATTGCCATACCGCACCGGCTTTAATTAGCCGCTGCTCGGCAAATGCTACCATCAATAACTCGCTGTTGTCGGGGAGCAACCGATGTTCCGGCGCATTTAATTGCTGCAAGCGCTGTGGTATGCCATACAGCACAAACATCAATATCAGTACGGCGAAAATCAGTACATTATTCCAATTACGTCGGGACAGTTTTAGCATAGAAGAACCGGGTTGTGGTAAAGCAACAACGGCATAGTAACGTAGGCAGGACGTAAATAGCAAAAACCCGGCGTTGGCCGGGTTTTTGTGTTCGATTACTTGATTTTCGCTTCTTTGAAAATCACATGCTTGCGCACTTTAGGATCGAACTTTTTGATTTCCATCTTTTCTGGCATGGTGCGTTTGTTCTTCGTAGTTGTATAGAAGAAACCGGTACCAGCAGAAGAGACTAAACGGATTTTATCGCGCATTTTTTATTTCCTTACACCTTGTGACCGTTAGCACGCACGTCGGCCAAAACCGCATCGATACCTTTCTTATCGATGATGCGCATACCACGGGTAGAAGTACGTAATGTAACAAAACGGTTTTCACTTTCAACCCAGAAACGGTGTGTTTGCAGGTTAGGCAGGAAACGGCGCTTAGTAGCATTGTTGGCGTGTGAACGACGGTTACCCACCATCGGACCTTTACCAGTTACTTGGCACACTCTAGACATGTCAATAGTTCTCCAAAATTACATCAGCTCGAGCTGTCATCACCCTTCCGGCCAAGAAGGTTGCCCCAAAACAAGAGGGCGCAATTTATACACGAATTAAGCCCGCTATTCAAGCGAAATCTTTCTCCGCGCGCAAGGATCTGAACGGGATCTTGTCCCGCTCATCACAGCCAGCCACGTTCAGCAAAGGAGATCACATCGGCATCGCCAACAATAAAATGATCTAATACTTTGATATCTACCAACATTAATGCCTGAACTAATCGTTCAGTAATTGCTTTGTCAGCCCTACTGGGCTCGGCAACGCCTGATGGATGATTGTGTGCCAAAATCACAGCGGCTGCATTATGCGCTAACGCCTGCTGAACTACAATACGTGGATACACCGGACTGGCGTCTATTGTTCCACTAAACAATGGCTCGGCTTTAATAAGTCGATGTTGGCTGTCTAGATACAGCAACAAAAACACTTCGCGCTGCTCACCACTTATCGCATGTTGCAGATAGCGCTTTACGGCTGCAGGTTCGGTAAATACCGTTTCACGCTGCATCTGCTGCTGCAAGTAACGTTTACTCAGTTCCAACACAGCTTGCAGCTGCACAAATTTGGCCTCACCTAATCCTTTGGCTGAACAAAAGTCAGCCTGACTGGCGCCCAATAAGTGTCGTAGTGAGCCAAATTGGCTTAAAAGTTGCCGCGCCAGTGTTACCGCATCAGTGCCAGCAATACCGGTACGCAAAAAGATAGCCAGTAGCTCGGCATCAGACAACGCCATCGCACCTCTGTCGAGCAGTTTTTCTCGCGGCCGTTCCGATGCCGGCCAGTGCCTAATGCTCATGTAAATCCTCCCTGAATTGATGCTGAATTTGTGTTTCCATGCTATCTTATCGCCAGTTTTTTCCGGTTCTGGTTACTCTGTTATGCAGCAAACGCTTGCACAAAAACGCATTTTACTTGGTATCAGTGGCGGTATTGCCGCTTATAAAAGTGCTGATTTAGTTCGCCGGTTAAAAGAGCGCGGCGCTGACGTTCGCGTGATCTTAACCGACGCCGCCCAGCACTTTATTACACCACTAACGCTGCAAGCACTGTCCGGCAACCCGGTTAGCACCAGCTTGCTTGACCCAGCTGCAGAAGCCGCCATGGGTCATATTGAGTTGGCTAAATGGGCTGATATGGTGCTGATAGCCCCTGCCAGCGCCGATGTGATTGCCCGACTGGCACATGGTTTAGCCAACGATTTACTTACCACCTGTGTACTTGCCACTGCTGCACCGGTAGCTGTTGCCCCGGCAATGAACCAGCAGATGTATAAAAACATAGCCACCCAACAGAATTTAGCCAAGCTTAATTCATATAATTTTTACATTTATGGCCCTGGCTCTGGCGAGCAAGCTTGTGGCGATGTCGGTGCTGGCCGCATGTTAGAAGCGCTAGAGCTAGTTAGCGCAGTAGAAAACCACTTTATAGCACAACACCAACTTAATAACATAAAAATTACAATCACTGCTGGCCCAACGCGAGAAGCAATCGACCCGGTACGCTATATCTCTAATCACAGCTCAGGCAAAATGGGCTTTGCGTTAGCGGCCGCCGCTGCCGCTATGGGCGCGGATGTCACACTAATTACTGGCCCGGTTACGCTGGCAACACCAGCGGGTGTTACTCGCATTGACGTAACAACGGCAGAACAAATGCATGCTGCTGCGCTTAAACACGCTGAGTTAAGCCAGATATTTATTGGTTGCGCTGCTGTAGCAGATTACCGTGTCGCTGACATAGCGACACAAAAAATGAAAAAAACTACCGATGACAGCATTAACCTTACGCTGATTAAAAACCCCGATATTATTGCTGACGTAGCGGGTCTAAGCCGTAATCGGCCTTTTACCGTAGGGTTTGCCGCTGAAACACAAAATGTCGTGCACTATGCTAAAGACAAACTCAGTCGTAAAAAACTCGATCTGATCTGTGCCAACGACGTATCTAATAGCGAATTAGGTTTTAACAGCGATAACAATGCCATTACCCTTATTAGCGCCGTAGACGAAAAAACGCTGCCATTGCAGTCGAAAACCGAGCTTGCGAAAGCCATTTTGCTCCATATTTACCTGCAGTTTTCTGCGAAATAATTGCTAACTAACAAGAGCTAAGCCGTAAATGAAAAAAGCCATTGATTTAAAGATCCTCGACCCACGTATTGGCACTGAATTTCCGTTACCTGAATACGCCACACCTGGCTCAGCAGGTTTGGATTTACGTGCCTGTCTGGATGCTGAACTGCAATTAGCACCTGGCCAGACGGTATTGATCCCCACCGGTTTATCGATATTTATTGGTGATGCCAACCTCTGTGCCACCATTTTACCGCGCTCAGGTCTTGGCCATAAACACGGCATTGTGCTGGGTAATTTAGTCGGTTTAATTGACTCGGATTACCAGGGTCCGTTAATGGTATCAATGTGGAACCGCGGCAACGAAAGCTTCACCATACAACCGGGAGATCGTATTGCACAGCTGGTGTTTATGCCGGTAGTGCAGGCTGAATTTACTATTGTTGACAGCTTCGAGCAAACAGCGCGCGGCGAAGGCGGTTTTGGCCATTCCGGCAAAGCATAATTAGTATAATACACCGTTTTACCTAGCGCCGAAGGTCGGTGGACTTATGCAGCAGCGGCATGAATGCCGCGGAGCCTGAGAGAGCACAGGGATGTGATCCTTGAAGGCGGCGAAATAAGTATTTCCGGCTGCAGGCGCCTGCACCAGACTCTAAGTTATTTTTTTACAGGACACGCAATGCCGGCACCACGCAGTACAAACCGCAAAGAAGATATTCTGCAAGCCCTAGCCGCTATGCTGCAAAGCAATAACGGCCAGCGTATTACCACGGCAGCACTGGCAGAAAAAGTCGGTGTTTCTGAGGCCGCGCTGTACCGGCATTTCCCCAGCAAAGCGCGGATGTTTGAAGGCTTAATTGAGTTTATTGAAAATACGCTGTTATCACGTATCAATGTCATTCTGGAAGAGCATAAGGATACCCAAAGCCGCACTGAGCTCATTTTACAATTGGTGCTGGTGTTTGCAGAACGTAATCCGGGGATATGCCGCATTTTGACTGGTGACGCTTTACAAGGCGAGCAAGAACGCCTGCAGGAACGCGTTGCACAGCTATTTGAAAAACTGGAAACCCAGCTTAAGCAATGTTTACGCGAGCGCAAGCTACGTGAAGGCAAAGGCTTTAGTATCGACGAGGGTGAACTAGCCAACCTGCTGTTGGCGGTTGTAGAAGGCAAGCTAAGCCAGTTTGTTCGCTCCGGTTTTAGCCGACTACCAACCCAACACTGGCAAAGTCAGTGGCAATTATTACAGCAAACCTTGTTTGCTGTATAACCCGGTTTAAGCAAAGCGCTCGAAGAGCGCACTGCCCCATATCAAGGCCACAATAACCAAGCTAACAAATACTGCTGCAGATCCCATATCCTTGGCCCGGCCTGACAACTCATGCCGCTCCAGGCCTACACGGTCGGTAAGCGATTCAATAGCAGAATTAAGTAACTCCACCACCAGCACCAAACACCATACACTCACTAATAAAGCGAATTGGCTCACTGACGTTGCCAACAGCGCTGCCAATGGCACAGAAATAATGGCCAGTACCGTTTCCTGACGAAACGCAGATTCATGTTTCCAGCTTGCGCTAAAACCTTGCATCGAACATTTCGCTGCTTTAAGTACCCGCCCAATGCCGCTGCCATTTGGTTTTTGCATCTTGACTGCCCTTCGATAAATTTCGATAAAAATCTGAACTTAACATCTGAAGGTTGGAACCTCGATGCGCAGCCACAGAGTGTCTGAGTCTTGCCGTAGGCAAAAGACGAGTTGCTGTGGCGAGCACAGCGAGTGTTGCAACCTTCGCATCCAACGCCGAAGTACAGCAAAATGTCAGCAAATGCTTTCTGCACCACCTTCAAGGATCACATCCCTGTGCCCTTTCAGCCTGCGAGGCATCCATGCCGCTGTTACGAAAGCACACCTGACACTTTGCTATCTGGTTTCTTTGAAACTTAAATAGTTACAACTTTTAAGCATTAACACCATACTGGGCGCGATACGCCTTCACCGCATCCAGATGCTGTGCCATATCCGGCTTATCCGCTAAATAGCTGATTAAATCCGGCAGGCTAATAATCGAAATGACCTTGGTATTAAAATCGCGCTCTACTTCCTGAATCGCCGACAACTCACCCTGGCCACGTTCCTGCCTATCCAGTGCAATTAGCACACCGGTAAGCTCTGCGCCCTGCGCCTGAATTAACTGCATCGACTCGCGAATCGCGGTACCGGCAGTGATTACATCATCAACCAGCATAATGCGGCCTTTTAGCGGCGAACCCACCAAATTGCCACCTTCACCATGCGTTTTCGCCTCTTTACGGTTAAAGCAGTAAGGCACATCAAGGTTATAGTGATCCGCCAATGCCACCGCCGTAGTAGTAGCAATAGGAATACCCTTGTACGCCGGGCCAAACAGCACATCAAATTCTAATGCCGCATCGTGCAGCGCAGCAGCATAAAACCGGCCCAACTTCGCTAAGTCGCTACCGGTATTAAACAAACCTGCATTAAAAAAATACGGGCTGGTGCGGCCAGACTTTAGCGTAAAGCTGCCAAACTTAAGTACCTGGCGCGACAACGCGAATTCAATAAAATCAATTTGAAATTGTTTCATAGCCTGTTCTTTACCTTTAAAGATTATTACCTCAGCACCTTAAAACAGTCTTAAGCCAGTACGCGTTTTTGTTCGTCGATAATTTCGCGAATCGCATGCTTGCCTAAATCCATCATCTGCTGCATTTCTTCAAAGCTAAATGGTGCCTCTTCTGCCGTGCCCTGAATTTCAATGATCTTACCCGTTTCGGTCATCACGATATTCATATCGGTTTCAGCATTTGAATCTTCAGCGTAATCTAAGTCAGCCACTGCGGTGCCTTTGTAAATACCTACTGAAACAGCCGCCACCATAAAATTAAGCGGGTTAGTTTTAATAGTACCTTTTGCACGCATGTGGTTAAGTGCATCCACTAACGCCACACAAGCACCAGTAATAGACGCAGTGCGGGTGCCGCCATCGGCCTGAATCACATCACAGTCGATAGTAATGGTATTTTCACCCAGCAGTTTTAAATCTACAGCGGTACGCAGTGCACGGCCAATTAAGCGCTGAATTTCCATGGTACGGCCACCTTGCTTACCACGCGCCGCTTCACGGTCATTACGTGTGTGAGTTGCGCGTGGCAACATACCGTATTCTGCCGTTACCCAGCCTTTGCCCTGGCCTTTCATAAAACGTGGAACGCCTTCTACCACACTGGCGGTACAAATAACCTTAGTGTTGCCAAACTCAACCAATACTGAGCCTTCAGCATGAGCAGTAAATTGACGGGTAAACGTAAGGGGACGGATCTGACTGGCGGTTCTGCCACTTGGACGCATAGCTGCACTCCTGAAATTAACAATGGCCGACATTATACGCTATGAATTTCTAAATGCACGTAGGCGGCCAAAGCGAGCAATTCGCCAAAAAGCCTTAGCCTCGGGTATACTCTGGTTTTATTTGTCGCCAGAGAATTCATTATGATCCACAGCATGACCGCCTTCGCCCGTCACGAAACCAAAGCCAGCTGGGGCACTGCCCAGTGGGAAATCCGTTCGGTTAACCAACGTTACCTTGAATCGTATTTCCGTTTACCTGAGCAATTTCGTGGCTTAGAAAGCATTTTGCGCGACAAGCTGCGCAGCAACTTGCAGCGCGGAAAAATTGAAGTAAACCTGCGCTACCATGCCAACCAAGCCGCGGGCGAACTAAGCATGAATGCTGAGTTTGCCGAGCAATTATTACAAAAAGCCCAGCAGCTGCTGCAAAAAGCCCCGCAAGCGCAGCTAAATATTGCCGACATTCTGCGCTGGCCTGGTGTAATGGAAAGCCAAAGCGAAGACTTAGACGCCATGCAAGGTGAATTACTCGCCGGGTTTGACGCCGCCATGCAGGATTTTCTCGCCGGCCGTGGCCGCGAAGGCAACGCCATAGAAGAAATGATTCAACAGCGCTTAACTGCCATTGGCGAACAAGTCGCGTTTGTGCGCGGCCATTTACCGCAAGCCATGCAGTGGCAGCGCGACCGCATTTTACACCGTTTAAACGACATTAAAGCCGACATCGACCACGGCCGCTTAGAGCAAGAAATGGCATTTTTAGCGTCAAAATCTGACGTAGCAGAAGAGCTGGACCGTTTAGATGCGCACATCAAAGAAACCCGCCACACATTGAAAAAAGGCGGCGCCTGCGGCCGACGGTTAGATTTTATGATGCAGGAATTTAACCGCGAAGCGAACACACTGTCGTCTAAAGCCATCAGCACCGACATCACCAATGCGGCGGTAGAGCTTAAGGTGCTGATAGAGCAGATGCGCGAGCAAATTCAGAACGTGGAATAGCTTAAGCTATCACCCAATTAAATAGCAGGTTCCAACCAAGAACCTGCTATTGCAAAATAACATACCCAGTACTCCCCCCGCAGCAGTTTTCACCAAACACCCAATTTCTACCAACTGAGCCAGATGCCGGCTGGCCGTCGCCGGGTTTACCTTGTTGAAGTGAATACATTAGCTAATCTGCTCACTCAGTAAGGCGAATAGCATGGCTACTCACCTCAGTAAACACAATTAGGGTTGGGTTGTTAGCGAACACTAACCAGGCAAATTCAACTGAATTTGATTCTTCGCCAAAGTATTATTGATATTAGGCAATATGGACTTTTAAATGTCGTATTTTTGCATTTGATAATTGTCGTATTTTTGCCTATGCTATGAACATTATTCGCAGGAGGTATCAGATGACGATACAAGACAGACTACAAACCAGAGTGAAGCGCTCTAAGCGTTCTGTTTTCCTGCGTTCTGATTTTGCTGATATCGCCGATTATGATCAGGTTGGCCGTGGACTCAGAAGCCTGGTGCAAGAAGGCTTGCTGCTGAAAATTGGTTATGGCCTGTATGTGCGTGCCAGAGTCAATCGTATCACTGGCCAGTTAATGCCAGATAACCCTGCCGGTAACGATGGGGTGCTTATTGAGGCCATGGAAAGGTTAGGCGTTGATTATAAGCTTGATGACTTATCTCTGAAAAATTTGTCAGGCGAAAGCACTCAAATTCCGGCAAACGTCAAAATTATTCCAAAGAGCTCACGCTTTACCCGCAAAATTGCGGTAGGGAAACAGCGTGTCAACGAAGTTCGATAGCTCACTTTTTGTCGACGTTGCCTACGCCCTGGGGCTTGGTAACCCGGCTATTGTTGAAAAAGACTATTATGTAGTAAAGCTGCTGGTGCATTTATCTTCTATTCAACTCCCCTATCACCAAATCGTATTTTCTGGCGGCACAGCGCTGGCAAAATCATCGATAAAAACCTATCGCATGTCAGAAGATGTTGATCTGAAACTGGTTCCTAAGCCGACGTTTTCTGAGCTTACTTCCCGCAATGCGAAAAGAAATGCCCGTAAAGCGGCTAAGCAGTTGGTTGAGTCAACAATTTCAGCGAGTAGAACTTTTTCTATTGAGAAAGCTGCGCTGGTACTGGATGAATACAGGTACTTTAGCTTCGATATCCGTTACCCTCAGGAGTACCAACAAGCACCTTGCCTTCGCCCATTCATCAAGTTGGAGTTTATCGAATCTGATTTACTTAGTATTGCTGAGTCTCGAAGCATCCAATCAATTTATGCGCAGATGTTGAAATCTGATATAGAGATTAAGCAGTTGTCTTGCGCTGTTATTATTGAGACGCAAGCAGAAAAATTGCTGTCAATGATGCGCAGAACAGCCAGTGTGGCGCGTAACAGCGAACGAGATGATGATGAGACCCTGGTAAGGCATATTTACGATACCTACCATATCCAGCTTGCCCAACCTTCCGAGATAGAACAACTTGGCTCTCTGGTAGTCAGAGCCATTAAAACCGATGTTGAGCGCTATGGTAATCAACACCCGCAGATGGTTGAATCCCCTATCGAGGAATTGCGCTTCGGATTGCAACTCTTAGCTGCTAACCCAAAGTTCGAGCAGCGCTATAACAGCTATGTTAGCCCTATGGTGTATGCTGAAAGCCCTGTCCAATGGCACGACGCGTTAGCGGTTTTTACAAAGCTATCGAATGACGTATTGGATTATGCAGAGCAACAATTTGATAACCCGCTTTCGAATGTAAGCAGTTAATGAGTATTTAAAGCGAACAAAAAATGGTGGGTAAAGTGGCGGGTAAAACTACAAAACCACCAGCAAATATAAAACTATCTATCTGATTTACAAATATAATAATTTTATAATCTACAAGTAAATTCAAAACGTGGAATAGCTTTAAACTCTCTTGATTAGCGCTTCTAGAGCAACAATATCGACTGAATGGATTTTTTAAATCGAAAGCTCTGCCACTGGCAGAGTCTCAGTGCAGAGACGAGCATAAGTTAAAGGGGAGTTAAGCACACTTACTCGGCTTAACTCATACCACTTTTCAGCTCAACTGGCATTTTTGTAAGCTGACAATGAAATACTGCCATCGCTAAGCCATTCAACCACTAGCTGACCATTATCGAGTAGCAAGCGCCCTTCCCGATTTGGCCGGATCCGTTGCCGCTTGCGCTGTTCAACCAAGGTATCAAGTAATTCCAAAATAGCACTTTTTACCCCTGACTTTCTCAGCATCATGTTATCAGCTTCGGCTAATTGCCATGCAGTAGCGGTAAGCATGTGTGATTCAGCTTCGGCTAAAAATATAATGCTGCCACTGAGTTGTTGCAATTGAGGGTAGTTATGACGCAGGGCTTCCAGGCTCTGCTGTTCAAGCAGGATTACATCATTATCCATAGCATTTCTCCTTAGGCTCTGTTTCAGTGTAGCCAGATTATTGGCTCATAACAGCTCTGAACAGTGAGAATATTTTTGATGTATACGCTTAAGATACAGATAACGGATTTCATATTTGTGGCAATAATCGCAGCAACAGCTTATCCAATACTAGAAACAAGCATTTTCGCACACCTAAAACACACGAAAACGCTTTAGAACAGGTGCATGTGCTTTACCGCTCATCAGCTGTTACAACCAATCATGTAATTTTTCTGACTTTCCCCTTCATGTTATCGATGATGTCGCTACATCAACAAGAAACAGCAAGGGATATACCATGAAGAATAAAATACTAACTGCGATGACATTGCTTGGCGGCATAGTTAGCAGTGCATTATTTGCCAACCCAGTACCGTTAGATTTCAATCAATTAACCACGCAACTGGAAACCAAGTTTGCCGATTTGAACGTACCGGGGGCGCAGGTTGCGGTATTTGACGATAAAAACATCCTCTGGCAAAACCACTTTGGCTTTGCTGACAGCGCAAAACAAACGCCAGTATCGGATAACACCTTATTTCGTGCTGGTTCAACAACCAAAACCTTTGTTGGCTTAGCCATTATGCAGTTGGTGAATCAAGGTAAATTTACCTTGCAAGATGACGTGCTGCAACTCGAGCCACGGTTACTGATTAACAACGCTTGGCAAAACACGGATCCCGTGCGGGTTATTCACTTGCTGGAACACACAGCCGGGTTAGACGACATGCATTTTCGCAATTTCTACAATGTAAGCGAACCGGATATAACTATTTTAGATGCCGTGAACCGTGATGCTGCATCGCTGCGCGTGCGCTGGCAGCCCGGCAGCCGCCATGCGTATAGTAATCCGGGGTATGGGATTTTGGGCCATTTAATCGAACTCTACTCTGGCCAAAGCTTTGAACATTATATCACTGAGCATGTGCTGTTACCGCTGGGTATTACTCAGTGCCATCTTAACTCATCAAACATACCTGAGGCAGATCTTAGTGCAGGCTTTGTCGATGGCGAAGCTGTTGCCTTTAGACAAATTTATTTACGCTCGGCCGGAAACTTACATTGTACTGCGGCAGGATTAGCGCAACTAGGGTCTTGGTTATTAAGCCGGGGACAAACCGACAGCGTGCCCTATGTTAACCCACAGACTATTCAACAGATGGAACAACCAGAGTCGACCTTAGCCGCCAAACAGGGCTTAGCGTATGGCTATGCTAAAGCCATATACCATGCCACTCGCAATGGGCGTGAATGGCTGGGACATAATGGCGGCATTGACGGATTTTTAACCTCGTATGCTTATAACCGTGATCTCAACCTGGGCTATGCCGTGATGATAAACAGCAGTAGTGCCAGCATGAGACAAATTGTAGACACGATTACACAGTTACTAGCACAGAATGCGCCGTTGCCCGATGCAACGCTGTTACCTATCGATTTGGAGAATTTGGACGGCTACTATCGTGTCAGCAATGAGCGTAATCAAATCTTTGCCGGTATTAGCTTTAGCACTGCGGTGGCTAAACTAACCACCTCTGGCAGTACCTTAGTGGTCGCGCCACTGCTTGGTGATGCCAGCGAATATGTCTACCTTGGCCAGGGACAATTTGCTAAAGCGGGTGAGGGCTTTGCCAAAGTTAGCGTTATTGGTAATACCGTAGAGGGTTTTGCTATCGATTTAGACGGTGACTACTTAATAAAAACGTCCTTCTTAAGTGCATGGTTACCGCTTATTATGCTGGGCTTTATCTTCAGCGTATTTTTACTAACCCTATGCTATGCACCCGTATGGTGTATTAATGCCTTGCGCGGCAAGTTAACATCACGTCAGCAGCTTTGGCTGCGGTTGATGCCATTACTGACAGTGTTATGTCTGGTGGCCGTTATCAGCGCATTATTTAATCTGTCGTTGTTTGAAACTGCCTATATAAACTGGCAAACGCTGACAATCTATATTGGCAGTCTGGCATTTGCCATTAGCAGTGCCATTGCACTGTGGCTGGTAATGCGTGCGCTTAAAACCGGATCCTCGTGTTTTGCTCGCTACTTCACTGTTGTCAGTGTTATTTCTGCCAATTTTCTTGCAGTCTACTGTTATCATTTTGATTATCTCGGCTTAGCACTGTGGCAGTGGTAAGCTATTGAAAACAGGAAGGCAATTCATGCCTTCCTCTTTATTAGGGCACACTATGAAGATGCACCTGAATCGTTACTGGAAATGCCAACTGATTGGCTGGTTAATTGCCGCCACAGCCAATTTTTTACTTCAGCTGTTGCGACCTGACGTCAATGTACTAGAGCAGCTACTCACCAATCTGTTTTTTATTGTGTTAGGCATACTGAGTACTCACAGTTTACGCTGGTGCTACCGCAAGCTGCAGGTTATTGATATGCCGCTGCTACAGATGGGCATACCGATTATGGGCTTATCTTTATTGGCTACCTCAGCAGTCATTTTTTGCATGTTCAGCGTAATAAACCTTGTAATGCCAGACGGCCCGTCGTTATTTAATATCAACACCATTTTGGGCAATGTCGTCGGTATTTATCCGCTAATGTTGATTTGGAGTTGCCTGTATCTTGGTAGCCAATATTTGCACCGCTGGCGTCAATCTGAAGTGGATAAACTCGCTCTGGCCAATGCGTTAAAAGATGCACAGTTAAATACCCTGATTGGTCAAATTAACCCACATTTTATGTTTAACGCGTTAAATAACATCCGGGCATTAATGTTAGAAGACGTGCCTAAAGCCAGAGATAGCATGACGCTGCTGGCGAAGGTTTTACGTTATGGCCTAACCGCACCGAAACAAAATTTTGTTTCACTGCAAAGCGAGTTAGAGACCGTGAACGACTTTGTTGCGCTGGCGAAAATTCAATATGAACAACGTTTACAGTGGCATCTTGATATCGCTGTTGACGCACAGCGCTATCAAGTACCCCCTATGATGATTCAAATGTTAGTTGAAAATGCCATCAAGCATGGTATTGCCACGGTTAAACATGGCGGTGAATTAACGCTGCATATTCAACTGGAACAACAGCAGCTGTTAATACAGGTCATTAACCCCGGACAGCTAAAGCGGGCACCCTACGCTGAAGAATCTACCCAACTGGGCCTGAACAATATTAGCCAACGGCTTGCGTTACTCTTTAGCGATGAGGCTAGTTTCCGTTTATGTGAAACACAAGGTTGTGTTATCGCGGAATTACGCATCCCTTGTATAGTAGAGGAAGCACCATGACCACTGCCATGATTGTTGAAGATTCCAGGCTCGCCCGCGTAGAGCTAAAAAATTTGTTGTTGCAACACCACGACATTACGTTGTTGGGTGAATATGAAGAGCCTGACATGGCTATTCAGGCAATAGAGCAACAACAGCCAGAGGTGTTATTTCTGGATATTCAATTGCCGGGCAAAAATGGTTTTGAATTACTTGATGCACTGAGTTATCAACCTGCGGTGATATTTACCACCGCCTATGATCACTATGCGGTGAGATCGTTTGAATACGATGCCCTCGACTATCTGCTTAAACCTATAGAGCCTGCCCGTTTAGCTCAAGCATTACAGCGCGTGCAGCATAGGCGAGACAATACTGCTCCGGCAAACTCTAAATTAGAGGCTAACAGCTCCGTTTTTGTCAAAGACGGCGAGCAGTGCTGGATGCTAGAGCTTAGCAGGGTTGTGCACTTTACCAGTGTCGGTAATTACACTGAAGTTCACTTTGATGGCCACCGGCCACTGATTCATAAATCGCTTAACCAATTGGAAGCCCGCTTGCCAGAGCACTTATTCTTTCGGGCGAATCGTCAGCAAATTATTAATATAAAAAAAATTGCCAGCATCGATTTAACCATCGCAGGCAACCTTGAACTTGTTTTGTGTGATGCCAGCAATGTAGAAGTATCACGCCGGCATAGCGCCCGTTTTAAACAACTGCTTAGTCTTTGACACAAAAAAGGGCGCCAAGGCGCCCTAAAGGAGTTTAGTGTTAAGCATTAAAACTTATATGCCAAACCAAGCGATACACTGCGGCCATTAATAGTGCGCGCACGTATAATACCGTTAGCCGGCACCGAGCCTTCCTCTGATTCTGTTAAACCAATTTCATCAAACACGTTATTGATGTTTAACGACACGGTAAGGTTTTCCACCAAATCGTAACTGGCGAAGGCATTAAACTGGGTGTAGCCGTCGAACTTAAGATCATTATTGTCTTGCGCATAAGCGCCGGTTGATCCCGTAACACTTACCCCTACCTGAGCTTGTTCAAAGAAGTAGCGCGCTAATAGGTTATAAATAAAGTCGGCCTGACGACGTGGTGTATTACCCACCACTTCTGGTGCTAACGCATCTTTATCAATTTCAGCATCAGTCCAGGTTACAGACCCTCGCATATCAAAGTCGCCAATGCGGTAGCTGCTTTCCAGTTCAATACCACGAGCCGTGTAGGCACGGTCAAAGAAACGCTGGCTGGTGGCTTCAAAATTTTGCTCTTCAGTTTCAGCAAAAAACAGCGTAGCAAACAGGTTTAGATTGCCGTGACGACTTTTACTACCCAGCTCATACTGGGTTACTTCATCAATGGAGTCTTCTTTTGCCACACTGCCATCGGCATTCACCTTACCGAACAACAAACGGTCTGCGTTGGCACGGCCACCTTTACTAATGCGGCCAAACATCGCCCAGTCTTTAGTAAACTGATAGTTGGCGCCAAACGAGTACGAATTGTACCCCCAGTCATAATTAACAATACTGGCATTGGCGTTATCAATGCCGACAACATTTTGCTCTACTTGACTAATAACACCATCGCCATTCATGTCGAGGCTACTTTGGACGGCACCAGCATAGGTACCCGATGCACTACCAATGTCACGCCGGATGCTGGCATCGAGCGAGAGTGCCTCATAAGCCCAACTTACGCTGGCATAAGGGGCTTTAATGCTGTATTCGGTGTCATAGTTACGCTGACAGCAGTTCCCCCAAAATGGCACGCCATAAGCGGTTAAGCCTTGCTCAGTAAACGCGGTACCATCAGACGCAGTTACGTCAAGCAGTTCAGCGTTGTTGCCTTTTAATGCCATGAAATAAGAATTCCACAACCATGACATACTGATGTTTTGGTCGGCTACGTAGTAGCCCACATTCACGTCAACATCACCAAAACGACGCGACAGTTTTAAATCGTTAACGATAGAGCCGAAGTCATTTAATTCAACATCAAAAGTATGAATACGCATGGCGTTTTCAGCGGTGTAAGCATCACCGGCATTAGGGCCTACCGCATAGGTAATATTGGCACCGGCGCCAGCAATACTGTCAGCTATATCCTGTGCATTACCCACTTCCGCCGGAAATAACGTAATAAAATTCCCGCTAATATCACTCACCCGAAAACGGTTTTCCAAGGTCCAGCCTTCAGATAAATCGAATACCGCTTCTACACCAACGCTATTCACTACCGGGTTCATACCATCGCGAATATCCCCGCGTGACAGTTGGTTGTCGCCATTTAAACGCACGGTTTGAGTTAGATAAGCCGATTGCAAGGTATCAGAACCGGCATCATAACCGGGCACCGAACTACCATCGGCATACATTGGCATTGGCATATAACTGGCGGCTTTGTCATTTAAGTGTTTAAAGTACAGCCGTACATAACCAGAATTAAACTCTTTGGTGAGATTCGCTTTAATTTGAAAGCCTTTCTCACCCTGGTAGCCGGGATCCCGCACGCCCTCGCCCTGACGAACAAAGCCACCTACATGAAAACGCATATCGCTGTTAATATCACCACCGTAATCAAAGTCGGTGCGAAAGCTGTCGTAATCCAACCCGGTAGTAAACGCAATACTACCGCCATTTTCAAGCCCGGTTTTACTAACAAAGTTAATCACACCACCCGGTGAATTACTGGCTGCCGTACTGGCTGAGCCACCGCGGATCACGTCTAAGCGTGACAAGCTGGCATCGGCACGAACAAAAATGTCGGCATTACCAAAGGCGATGTCGCCAAACTGCAGTACAGGCAAACCATCTTCTTGCAGGGTTAAAAATTTTGCACCACCAGAGGCTACCGGTAAGCCGCGTACCGCAATGTTCGCGTTACCTTCACCACCAGTAGACTCACTGCGCACGCCCGGTAACATGCGAAATATTTCCGCCGTGCTGCGCGGGGTGGCAATAGCAATATCGTCAGTCGTTAAGCTACTTACCGACACACTTGACTGCATTACCGTTTGGTTGCGTGATACCGCACCTGTTACCACAATACGCTCAAAGCCTAAACCGGCATTTTCGTTATTCGCATCTGTGCTGCTATCAGCAGGTTTCTCTGCAGGTGTTTGCTGGGCAAAAACCGTTGTGCTGCCTAAAGCCAAACTCACTGCCAACGCAACAGTACAGCGTGTTAAAGTATGCTTTTTCATTGCCTATCTCCCGTGTTGAAGTCGCGATCTATTCTTTTGATAGTCTGCAAATCTTAATCGTTTAAGTTTAGTTTGATATAAAAATGTTAACTGGAAGACATCTGCTCCAGTTTAGCTTTTGCTGGCTGTTTCAGCCAGTTGTACACCATGGCCACTGCTAACATGGCAGAAAATAATGTCGCCAAATAAAAGCCAGCCGCCACGTCATTGGCAACATCGCCAATGATTGCCATTAGCGCCGGGGCTACCGCCGCAGCTAACGCAGTAAAGGCTAATATTAGGCCTGCCACAGCACCGTGCTGTTGCCGGTTAAAGCAGCTGATACCTTTTGAATTAAGCGTGGGGTAAATCATTGACATAAACAGGCCAGATAAGGGCATTAACCAAACAGCGAAGTCTCTGCCGCCAATTAAGCTGACAACAAAACAGCCGAAAATACATAACGTAAACACTGCCATGACACTGCTCCAGCAAAAGCGACTTAAAATGGCTGTTGCCAAAAAACGCCCCAGCGCCCTTAAGATAAAGAATACGGTGATGGCTTGTGCTGCCATAAATTGCCATGCGCCGTTGTAATCGGCCAGCAAGGTTGGTAACCAAACAAAAATGGCCACTTCACAGCTAACATACAATGCAATAGCCAAAGAGAAACCTAAGGCGTAGCGATCTTTTACCAAGGCTAACGAACTGCGCAGCGATACCTGCTCAGCCGACGCTTCATAAGGGGGGTAAGGCAAACGGGCAGACATCACCACGAGTACCGTGCACAGCAAACCTGCAAATAAGTACAGCACAGTCCAGTGAATAGACTGTGCAATCATAATGGCTACCATAGCAGGGCCAACTATGGCACCAATGGCAAAGAAGCCTTCTACAGTGTTCATGGTGCGGGTGTGGCTTTTACTGTCTGGGCTAATATCACCGATTAGTGCCAGGGCGGCGGTTTTAAATATACCTATCGCCAGGCCGCACAACCCCATTAACAGAATAAAGAATAATGCACTGTTGCCTACCGCAAAGGCATAACAAGACAGGGAATACAGGCTAAGGCCAGCGATGATAAGCTTTTTTCTACCGAGTTTATCGGCCAAACGTCCTAAAAAAAGGCCCGCTAAACCAATGGCAAGCATTGGAACATAATGAAACGCACTGGCCTGGAACAGCGTTAACTGATACTCAGCCATCGCTTGTGGAATGATCACACCAACCGCATCGGTTGTCATGGCAAAGACAAAAAACATCAGATAGGTCATCCAGCGCACCTGGCGCTGTAAATCCTGCCCTGTTACTAACGTGCCAGCCGCCCCGACAGCTTCACGCTTCGTCTCAGAAGTAAGCATAGTGTTCCCCGTTTTTATGGTTTGTTTGGCTCGGTGTAAGCGCACCTATTCCAACAAACTTATCTGAACGCCACGCTTTATCATTCAGGCCGGTTTTATTATTCACCGGGGGTTGACAAAGTCGTCCGTTGGCTTAAAGCTATATCTTAATCGTTTAAGAAGCAAATATTTTTTCAGGAATATTTTCATGAACAGTAAAAACCACACCAATCAGATCCAGCTAATCACCTACATTGACCGGCTTAGTGGTGGAAAAATCAACAACTTACATCAGATGCTGCAAGGGCCTTTAGCAGGACTTTTTGATGGTGTGCATTTATTACCTTTTTACCCACCCATTGATGGCGAAGATGCCGGTTTTGATCCAACTGACCACACGGCAGTGGACAGCCGGTTAGGTAACTGGGACGATATTCGTACTCTTGCAGCAGATTTTCCTGTTATGGCAGACATGATTGTGAATCATATGTCAGCCCAGTCGCCACAATTTTTAGATGTACTGGAACATGGCGAGAAATCGCCCTGCTGGCCATTGTTTTTAACCAAAGACACCGTGTTTGGCGAAGGCGCTACTGCTGAGCAGATATCTGCAGTATACCGGCCAAGACCCACGCCGTTTTTTACTGATATCGCGCTTAAAGATGGTCGCAAGGTGCCGTTTTGGACCACCTTTACGGCCAACCAAATTGATATTGATGTCAACTCTGCAGCGGGTAAGGCATACCTTAATGCCATACTCGAACGCTTTACCGAAAATGGCGTGAAGTACATACGCCTGGACGCCGCCGGCTACGCCATTAAAAAAGCCGGCACGCGCTGCTTTATGCTGCCAGAAACCTTTGAGTTTATTGCCGCATTATCAGAGCGAGCTAAAGCGCGAGGTATGGTATGTCTGGTCGAAATACACGGCTATCATCAAACCCAGATTGAGATCGCCAAACGTTGTGACATGGTATACGACTTTGCCCTGCCACCACTGGTGTTGCATACCTTGTTTAGCCGAAATGCTGAAGCACTTAAACACTGGCTGGATATTGCACCGCGCAACTGCATTACCGTGCTTGATACCCATGATGGCATTGGTATTGTTGATGCAGCAGATTACCAAGGGCAGCCCGGTTTGTTAACCGACCCAGAGCTAGATACCCTGGTCGAAACCATTCACAAAAACAGCAAAGGCAGTTCTAAACTGGCCACTGGTAGCGCGGCGAATAATGTCGATTTATATCAGGTAAATTGCAGCTTTTATGATGCGTTGGGGCAAAATGATCAACAATATTTGCTTGCCAGGGCCATACAACTGTTTTGCCCTGGCATTAGCCAAATTTATTATGCCGGTTTGCTGGCGATGGAAAATGATGTTGAGCTGTTGCAAAAAAGCAGGGTAGGCCGCGACATTGGCAGGCCATATTTAACCGCAGATAAAGTTGAAAACGCCCTGCAAAAACCGGTAGTAAAAGCACTGTGCCAACTGATTAAACTACGCCGTAGTTTGCAGGCATTTAACGGCAAATTTAGCCAAACACTTAACAACGACCAATATCAGTTGTGCTGGCAACACGAGGCGCACACGGCCAGCTTAGAAATTAGTTTAGCTTCATTGCAGGCAACCATTCACTGGCAGCATGGCGGACAACAAGCCGAATCGCTGTCGCTAAACAGCCTTTAACACAGAATTAATTAACTGCTTTCGCCAATACGCAGCTCATAAGGTAACTGCAAAGTTGTGTCGTCAGGGTTTAAAAAAGCCCTGACGGCGGCTTCGCCTTTCTTATCACTAAATTGCCATACCGAGGTTAATGTTGGATGGTATCGCAACGTTTCTTCAATACCGTCAAAGCCAACAACGCGAATATCTTCTGGAATACGTAACCCCAGTTGCAGCGCTTCGCGCATCGCACTTAAACCAATTAAATCACTCATGCACAACAAGACCGTTGGTCTTGGTGTCATCGCCAGTACGGCTTTGGCGGCAACACGGGCATAGTGTTGACTGCTCTCGGGAATATGCCAAATATAATCAGCAGATAGTGTCAGGTTTTGCTGCTGCATGGCGCGTTGGTAACCGTCTAACCGCCGGTGTGCAATAGAGCTAAGGTTATCCCACATTGGTGCATCGCCCACAGCCTGACTCTGGTTTGAATCAATTAAACGCAAGCCTAACACCGCAACCGTATCTCCGGCGCGTAGCACAGAGATAGCGCTATCAAAGGCCGCTTGTTCATTATCGATATTAACCGAAGGGCGGCCAGGTAAGTCAAAGTCGACTGTCAGTACACGCTTTCTGGACTGCTGCAATTGTTCAATTAATGTCAGATTTCGCGGCGCACCGTAACAAATAAAGCCGTCAACAAAATCGCTAATGGGCTCTAAACTGGGTGAACTGCCAGAAAACAATAACAAGTGCGCTTGATTACGCTCCAGCTCACGCGCAACCCCTTGCAAAAACTGGCTGGCTACCGGATCGCTGACCATATACTCCAACGAGTCTGACAAAATCACTGCCACAATGCCAGAGCTGCCTTTACGCAGCGACTGCGCTGCTTTATTCGGGCCAAAGTAGCCCAGCTCTTTACAGGCCTGCAGTATTTTCTCACGCAGCGCAACCGACAACTGATCGGGGCGGTTAAATGCATTTGAGATAGTCGCTGTCGACACACCCAGGGTTTTAGCAACGCTTTTAAGGGTTAATTTACTCATCATGCCAGTGCTTTTTCACTATCTTCTTAATCAATTAAGTTATATGCTTTTATCATTATTTGCGAAGGCTTTTTGCCATGCTTAACAATGTAACATTAAAGGAAGCCATCATGCTTGCAGTTATTGGAGAGAATGTGGTTGATTTGATACCAACGCCTGACGGGCACTATCGTCCCTGCCTTGGCGGATCACCTTTTAATGTAGCCATTGGTGCGGCCAGACAAAATATTGCTGTCAGCTATTTATCGCCATTATCACAGGACCATTTTGGTAGTGCCTTTTTAAACTACTTAACCGATAACGACGCACACTATGGCTTACCGTTTTTTAGCCGCGCCCCCACGTCACTGGCCATGGTTAGCATAAATGCGCAGCACCAGCCCGAATACAGTTTATATCGTACCGGTATTGCCGACCGGGACATCAGCGCGGCGCAACAAATTACTGCCCTGCCAGAAAATTGCAAGCTGCTGCACCTGGGATCATTAGCCTTAGAACCAGAAGATGGCGAGCGAATAAATGCGGTAGTTCAGGCTTGCCATACAAAAAACATTCAACTGGCCGTAGACATCAACGTGCGCATTAATGCCGTATCAAATGTCGACAGCTACCGTACTTTACTGCTGAACGTTATTGCACAAAGCCAGTTTATTAAAGCCAGTGACGAAGACTTACAGTTGTTGTTTCCTACACTAAATCTGCAACAAGCCCTTAACGCACTGCGTGATTGCGCGCCTTCAGCCTTACTGGCGCTAACCGAAGGCGAAAAAGGTGCCACCCTGTATTGGCAACAGCACAGCATGAGTTTACCGGTTGTTGTGGCCACACCTTTTGTTGATACTGTCGGTGCAGGCGATACTTTCTGGGCAAATTTGCTTGCCGCATTACTGCAGCTGGGGCTACCTTCAGCAGCACAGATCAGCACGGCAGAATTAACGCAGTGCCTGCAACGCGCCATGCTGGCTGCCAGCTTAAATATCGCGAGCGCGGGGTGTAATCCGCCAACTGCTAAACAGCTTAACGCCGCAATAAAAGCAATAGGTTAACATGTCACCTTTCACCTGGCTGATTTCTCCGCGGTAAGAAGCAATGGCTCATCGCATTGCGCTTTATAATCCGCCTAAACATAGGTATTTAATGTCGGTATAGTCGTCCAGCCCATAGTGCGACCCTTCCCGGCCAAAGCCAGACTGCTTCACGCCGCCAAAAGGCGCTGCCGCGTTAGAAATAGCGCCTTCATTAATACCCACCATGCCAAACTGCAACGCCTGCGCGACCCGAAATACCCGGCCGATATCCCGGCTGTAAAAGTATGCCGCCAGGCCATATTCGGTATTATTGGCCAGCTCAATTGCTTCTTGCTCAGTATCAAACGCCATTAGCGCAGCCAGCGGGCCGAAGATTTCTTCCTTGCTGATCGCCATATCGGCGTTAACATCGCTGATTAAGGTCGGCTGAAAAAACTGTTTGCCAGCGCTATGGCAGCCGCCGCCTAGTAATAATGTTGCCCCTTGGTCTAGTGCGCTTTGCTGCAGCTGCGTGACCTTCGCGACGGCTTTGTCGTCGATTAACGGCCCAATTTGGCTGCCATCCGCTAAGCCATCCGCCACCGTTAGTTGTGTCATGGCAATGGCCAGTTTGTCGGCAAAGGACTGATACACACTACGCTGCACTAAGATGCGATTAGCACAGACACAGGTTTGGCCGGCGTTACGAAACTTTGCCAGCATCAAACCTTGTACGGCGGCGTCTATGTCAGCATCGTCAAATACAATGAAAGGTGCATTACCTCCCAATTCCATCGATACCCGCTTTACGCCATCGGCACACTGTTTTAGCAGCTGTTTACCCACTGCTGTGGAGCCGGTAAAACTGAACTTGGCCACTTTTTCGTGTCGGGTTAATACCTCACCAATGCCTTTGGCGTCAGTGCCCGCCACCACGTTAAATACTCCGGCCGGAATACCGGCCTGATCTGCCAGCTCAGCTAACGCCAATGCCGACAATGGCGTTTGCTGCGCCGGTTTCACCACAAAGGTACAGCCCGCCGCTAATGCCGCTGCTGCTTTACGCGCTATCATCGCATTAGGGAAATTCCACGGTGTTATCGCCGCCACTACGCCAACTGGCTGGCGCTGCACAATAATACGTTTATCGGCAGATGGCGCCGGTATGGTATCGCCATACAGCCGCTTGGCTTCTTCGGCAAACCATTGAATGTAAGACGCTCCGTAGGCAATTTCACCTTTAGCTTCCGCCAGCGGCTTACCTTGTTCCAGCGTTAACAAACGGGCCAAATCATCCTGATGTTGCATAATCAGCTGATACCAGCGCTGCAGTATTTCTGTCCGCTTTGCCGCGGGCTGTGCCGACCAGGCGGCAAAGGCTAGTTCAGCCGACAATACAGCCTGCTCAGCATCTGCCGCACTGGCTGTGGCAACTTGGGCCAATACTTCTTGGTTTGCCGGGTTAATGACATCAAAGCGATTGTTATTCAGCTGCCAACTGCCATTGATAAATGAACCGTGCTGAATTAATGCCTTGCATGAAAT
>Ga0100394_1000668_pt1 | contig 28053 bp, 26 predicted proteins | sample CryGeymeta201518_FD_81549 | JGI IMG/M metagenome (GOLD analysis project Ga0100394, IMG submission 81549) | Groundwater microbial communities from Crystal Geyser aquifers in Utah, USA - Crystal Geyser metaG 2015-18 | ecosystem: Environmental > Aquatic > Deep subsurface > Groundwater | place: USA... | reverse complement strand
CACAAATCCAACGGCCTTGATGAATGGTTATCAGTATGATTGCGTTGTGACCGGAACTTGTTCCGCCGTTACTTCCAATCTTGTTACAATCACTGTTAATCCTCAGGCAACGATAATCGTCCCTCCTACAGCTCAGAGTGTATGTGCTTGGGCTGCCAATTCACTTTATCTCAACACAACCAACTTCTCAGTTACCACAGCAGGTCCTGATACCTATCAGTGGCAGGCGAATCCTGGAAGTGGATGGGTGAATGCAACAGGTGCTTATTACACCAATGACACAACAGCAACAATGACCGTTACCAACCCGATTAGTTCCATGACAGGCACACAATATCGTGTTCAGATGACAACAGCAGCTAGTTGCGTGTCTTATACTACTCCGGTCTCCATGACCGTTAATCCTTTACCAACACAACCGACTTGGCTTATAGCAAACTCAGCCGCCGATAGCGTTAATTTTTGCGCAGGTGGTGTGACTATGACACTCAATGCTACCCAGGGTGCTACAACTACTTATACATTACAAGATTGGCCAGGGCTCACACCCGTAGGCGGACCAGTTACCGGAAATAATGGCCTCAGAACATGGCTAAATATCCCCGCTGGAACCTACGTGTGGGAAAACTTAAACACCACAACCGGGTGTGCGATCCGACAATTGCAATAATTATTAACGAATTATTAACGCGAATTAAAAATTGTTCATATGAAAAATCATTTAAGAACTCTGATGGTGCTCATGATCTTGCTTATCACAAGCAATATCTACGGGCAACGGACGGTCGTTCAAGATCCTCCGTTAACTATCACGATACTTGCCGCCAATCCTCCCACCGTGTGTGGAGGTGCTGATGGCAATATATCTGTGGTAGCAACACCGACCCCAGCATATTATCAGTGGAACAATGGATCAACATCTGCAAACATGACCAACTTGGTTGCAAATACATATAGTCTTACAGTTACAAGTTCATCAACTATATGTGTCGCAGATACGACAATCCAATTGGGAAGCATAACTCCACCGACAATTACGCTACAACCCTTAAGCCAGATATTATGTGCTGGCGATGCATTAACGATTAGTATCACTGCGACAAACGCACTGACCTATCAATGGTACAAAAATGGAATTCTCATACCGGGGGCAACAAGCGCTATGTATACAGTGCCTATGACTTCAACCAGCGATGGCGGAAGTTATCAGTGTATTGCGTATAGCGGTGCTTGCCAGGCAAATTCCAATGTGGCGAATATAACAGTTAAGCCATCACCAATTGTTAATGTTGGAAATCAAACAGTCACCTGGCCAAACACTTCAGCCACATTCACAGCAACAGGCGGAGGGACATATAACTGGTCAACTGGCGCATCAACAGCTTCTATTACGGTAAACACCGCAGGTACATATACCGTTACCGTAACAGGTTCAAACGGGTGTACAACTGTTGACAACGCAACATTGATCGTAAACGGTGGTCCGTTAACATTGAATTCAGTAAGTGCTAATCCCGCCAACATATGTTCAGGCGCAAGCACACAATTGAATACTGTTGTTACAGACGGAACTACGCCGTATACATATGTATGGTCAAACGGTTCGACCGCTGCAAATCAAATGGTTACACTTACTACTACAACAACATTTACTGTTCTCGTAACCGACGCCTCTGGCGCAACACAAACCGATTCAGTAACAGTGAACGTTGACACTCCCCCTACCCCTAATGCGGGTATGGATCAGACTATAAATATCACAGATACAACGACGATTGGCACCTCTACAGCCCCTGGATGCACATATGCATGGAGCAATGGCTCAACAAGTGCAGAACCACAGGTTTGGCCAGCAGTAACAACTCAATACACCGTTACTGTTACCAATGCAGGTGGTTGTACAGCAACAGATCAGGTCACCGTGTTTGTTATCGGAGGACCGTTTGTCTTTGCTAACCCAACCAACCCAATCATTTCATCTTTGGGAACGGCGATTAGCTTAGGTCAAACTACTCAACTTACAACATTAGTAAGCGGAGGAACACCACCGTATTCTTATGCATGGACATCAAACCCGGTCGGGTTCAATTCTACTATCTACAATCCATACGCTCAGCCGTTGGCTACTACAGCCTACACAGTAGTTGCTACGGATGCTTTAGGTGCTACATTAACGGCGCAAATCACAATTATCGTGCCGCCAAACCCACCGAGTGCATCAATCGGCTACGGTACACAAGACCAAACCATGTGTTCTGGTGATAGCGTTTCATTTGTTATCAACCTAAGTGGTATCAACCCCTGGTCGGTGACATATAATGATGGCAATAGTAATATTGTCATAAACAACATTACCAGTTCTCCTCATACAGTATGGGTAAGTCCGACAAGCAGTACTACTTATTTGCTCGTCAGTGTGACCGATTCATTAAATCAAACTACAGCATGTGGTGGAGGTTTGACAATAACCGTCAACGCTTCTCCCACCGTGGATTTGGGAACAGATTGGACAGTTTGTTCGGGTACTTCAGTTTCATTATTTGACCAAAGCGGGAATCTCTATCCGTATTATTCATGGTCAACTGGAGCATCAACTTCGGACATAACAGTCAATCCGACAACTACAACTACCTATACATTAACCGCGATGAACAGCTCTATGTGTTCAACGACTGATACGGTTGTAGTGACAGTAAACCCTCTTCCAACTATAAACGCAGGCCTGGATCATGCAATTTGTGCAGGTACTTCAGATACGCTTACAGCAACAGGTGCAGTAAGTTACCTCTGGATGCCGATCAATCAATCAGGCTCATCAATAATCATAAACGACACCACAAATACACAATACACAGTGACTGGGTACAACGGCTTCGGCTGCCAAGGAACGGATATTGTTAACGTATTTGTTAACCCATTGCCTATTGCAGAAGCAGGTGCTGATCAGACCATTTGTATTGGTAACAGCGCAAACTTCACAGCAACAGGCGGAGGAACATACCTATGGAGCACAGGTGCAACAAGTGCTTCAACCACAGTAAATCCTACAGTCTTAACAGTGTACACCGTAACGGTAACCAGTCCGCAAGGATGTACAGCTACCGATGTAGTAGGAGTTATTGTTAGTCCATTACCCACAGTTGATGCTGGACTTGATGTGGCTGTTTGCACTGGCAGCAGTGCGAATTTAAACATTATAGTTACAGGTGCGACCAACTACAGTTGGTCACCAGTGACAGGATTGGATAATCCAAACATTGCAAATCCAACCGTTATACCACTGGTATCAGGCAGCGTTACTTATACCGTTCTTGTTACCAACGCCGCAGGATGTTTCGCATCTGACCAGATAAATGTTACTGCCGACCCTGTTCCAGTTGTGACAGCTTCCGATGTGTTTGTGTGTGAAAACCAACCCATCCAGCTGAACGCTTCTGCCTCAGTACCAAACTCTGCATTTACTTGGACCCCAGCAACCGGATTGAATAACGCGTTTATTCCAAATCCGACCGCAACCATATCTTCCACGACAAGTTATTCGATTATCGCAACAGCCCCAACGGGTTGTGTAGGTGTGAAGACAATTACGGTGACTGTTACGCCTCTGCCGATGGCAGAATTTGCAGCCTACGTTGTCCCTGATTCATCGGGACGCGTAGACTTTACTAACGCTTCATCCAACGCCACGTCCTACGTGTGGGACTTCGGCGACGGCAACTCTTCGGTATTATCCGATCCAAGCCATACCTACGCTATCAATGGAAATTTTAACGTGTGGCTAACCGCAACGAATACTTGCGGTTCAGACAGCATCAACCACATCATCTCCGGTATTTATATCGGTATAGAAGAGCTACCCATCGACAACTTCAACAACATCAGCATTTACCCAAATCCCGCAGTGGATATCATCCACATCGCAGGAGTTGAAAACATTGAATCTTTCAGAGTGAGTAATGTTATCGGACAAATTGTTTATCAACAAAAAGTCTCTAGCAACGAAACCACCGTATCATTTGATGTCAGTCAATATCCCGCAGGGATCTACACGGTTAACTTTATAACCATCAAAGGAAATATTTTCTCGGCGATGATTGTGAAGGGACAATAAAAAAACTTTATATTAAGGCCCGTTTTTTACGGGCCTTTTTATTAATTCAAAAAATTTCATTGAGCTATTTCCCCTCCTTGATAAGGCAAGGTAAATTGAACTTGTTCAAGAGAGGGTGCCCTGGGGCAAAGGGATGAAGGTTGGGTTTGTTTATTTAGATATTGTGCGAGGTTCATTTAGACGAAAACACAGATATCAGGCTCAATGTATTTTATCTTATTTTTTCGGTATTTTCTCTTGCTTTCAAATGTCAATTACATAAAAAGAGTTCACGCACATTTTTTTTATTGTTTTATTATTTTGCGAATGCCAACAATCAATCAACTTATTAGAACAGGAAGAACAAAGCCAAAGTATAAGTCTAAGGCGCCTGCACTTCAATATGGACTCAACAAACTCGACAACAACAAGAGAGTAAACAAACCTGCTCCCTTCAAAAGATGAGTTTGCTTGAAGGTTTCTGTGATGGGACCGAAAAAACCAAATTCTGCGCAGAGAAAATTTGCTAAGGTAAGACTTTCCAATGGAGCTGAAATATTAGCATACATTCCAGGAGAATCTCACACGCTCCAAGAACACAGCGTAGTGTTGGTGAGAGGATGAAGAGTAAAGGACCTTCCAGGTGTGAGATATCACATCTTGAGAGGGAAATTCGACGCGAATCCAGTAGATAAAAGAAGACAGGGAAGATCACTCTACGGAGCAAAAAAACCAAAAAAATAATGCAAACCGTCATTGCGAGCGAAGCGTGGCAATCTCAATTAAGAACTTTATAACTTTATAAACTTCAATCATCATGGAAAATACACCAGCTCAATCACAGGCACACTTAGATAAACTTGTAAATTACCTTATGAAAGCAGGTAAAAAAAGTGTCGCAAAAAAAATCTTTGATAACACACTCAAAGAGATCAAATCAAGCGGACATATGAATCCTACGATCGTCGTAGAAACGGCTATAGAAAACGCTTCTCCTACCATCATGATCAAGTCCAAAAGACTTGGATGATCTGTGTATCAGGTTCCTGTAGAAGTAAAACCTGTAAAAAGATTTTTCTATGCAGTGAGATGGATTCTCGATGCTGCACATAGCAAAAAAGGAAAACCTATGTACAAAAAACTCGCTGAAGAATTATTGGCAGCATATTCCAATCAAGGATACGCAGTCAAGAAGAAGGAAGAATCTCACAAGATGGCAGAAGCCAACAAAGCGTTTGCATACATGGCTAAATACATCAATTAGTAGCCGTCATTGCGAGGGACGAAGCAATCTAAATATTACAATCTTTTAATTTAGTAATTATCACACAATGTGAGATACGAGTGGAGCAAAACATAAGCATATATTCTACAACGTAAGCCGGCATGGAAAAAAATCCGGCGACAAATTACATAAGGCTATCGAGCGATATGTCTCTCTTTTGAAGAGAGAAGCCAAAGCCGCTACCAAATGGGTCTACAAGACCAAGATCAAAGCTGATGCAAGAATCAAGAAATTCGGCATCACCAAGGCGATGATTCAGAAAGCGTTAGAGAAAAAAGGATTGAAAGACTTGCTTAAATAGTTTTAAATGCTAAGTGTTAAGTTCTAAATAATAGGAACCCTCTACTTAGCATTTAACATTTAACATTTAACATTTATTAAAAGGATGAGATTAAAGACCAAAGCAAAGAAAAAGTTGAATAAGGCATTAACAAGAGTCGAGAAGGTAGTTATCATGGATGTAAGAAATTCCCTCGAACAACAAAAAAAGCGAAAAGCTAAAGTGATGAATAAGAAAAGTAAATAATACCCCCTAAATCCCCCTACGAGGGGGACTTGTCCCTCCCATTATAGGGGAGGTTAGGTGGGGTATATCTATCATTTAAAATTTATCATTTAAAATTATCCCCCCATGGATTTTGCAAGAATCAAACATCTTCAAGAAAAAAATGAAAACGAAATTCTCCCTGTCAAACCAGGAATGTTATTGGAGATCCACGAAAAATTGGAATGAGAAAACAATAGAATTTGGAAGTTCAAATGCCTCGTCCTCAAAGTAAAAAATCCTCAGCACGCTGATGGTACTTTTACCGTGAGAGGAGACGTCGCAGGAGTGATGGTCGAAAAAATCTATCCCTTATCATTCACCAAATTCAAGAAAGTGATTTTATTGGATGCATTCAAGACAAGAAAATCAAAACTCTACTACCTCAGAGATAAAATAGGTAAAGACGCGAAGATGAAGAGTAAAATAACTTCCGAACAAAGAGATTCCGATCTCATGAAAGCAAAATAATCTGTAATTTGTAATCTGCAATCAGACAATCAGATAATTTTAATTTATTATATAAGTAGATGGAACTCAACGTAAATACTCGTGCCTGAGAAAAGGCTAATCAACTGGTGAAACAATGATTGATCCCAGCTGTAGTCTATGGAAAACACCTTAAAGCTCCGATGAGTGTAAGCTGTATCAAAAATGATTTTCTCAAAAGATATAAAGAGGCTGGATACTCGACTCCTATCATCTTGAAAGGGAAGGACATTGATCAAATGGTGTTGATCCAGGATATCCAAGTAGATCCCGTGACAGACAATCTGATTCACATAGATTTTTTGGCAGTCAAACAGGACGAAAAAGTTAGAACAGAAGTTCCTATTGTGATGATCAGTGAATCTTCAGTTGAAAAACTTGGAGAAGGAAAAATCCAGCTAATCAAGGATTTCGTTGAAGTTGAAGCATTCCCACAAGATTTGCCGCACAATTTCACTGTTGATATTTCAGTCATCAAGTCGATGAACGATACAATATTCGTCAAGGATATAAAAGTCTCTGATAAGGTTACCGTGTTGGATGATCTCGAACAGGCAGTAGTCACTGTATTGAAATTGGCTGAAGAAGAAATCGAAGAAGTGCCAGTTGCAGAAGCCGTTACAGCTGAAGGTGCTGAATGAGCACCTGCTTGAGAAGCCGGTAAGGAAGGCGAACCTGCTAAACCAGGAGATGCAAAAGCAGGAGATGCAAAAGCAGCAGACCACGGCCCAGCGCAGTCGGGGAAAAAACCTGAATGAAAAGATAAGAAATAGAACGATAGAACCTTAGGTCACAGAACGATAGGAGGACCATTTAAAATTTAACATTTATCATTTAACATTTATTATAAGATGCCAAGAATATGCTACTTTACAGGAAAGTGAACCAAATCAGGAAATAGTAGATCTCACTCTATGATTGCGAGTAAGAGGACTTTCAAGCCAAATCTTATAAATAAGAAAGTGAAGTTGGAAGATGGAAGCACGATGAAAGTGAAAATCAGCGCAAAAATGTACAAAAAATTAAAGGGCTTCATCTAATCAGTCCTTAGTCTTTAGTCGATAGTCTTTAGTATGAAAAGTAAGTATCAAGATTTAATTGTACGACAGAAAGCGATAGTGTTAGCGGAGAAGATATATGAAACTACTAAGGAATATCCCAAAGAAGAGGTTTATTGATTAACTTCTCAAATGAGAAGGGCAGTGGTTTCTATCTCTTCAAATATTGCTGAATGAAGTTTAAGAAATACAGACAAAGAATTTGGTTCATTCTTATATAATGCTAGATGATCAGCTGCAGAACTTGAGACACAGATAATATTATCAGGAAAATTAGGCTTTCTTAAAGAAGAAAGAATAGAAAAATTGTTAGATGTGGTGAATGAAATATTAAAAATGTTGTCATGACTAATTGCAACGCTGAAGTAATAAGCTGGGGGCTAAAGACTAAAGCAAAGCGTTACTAAAGACTATTTTGGGGTAGTAGCTCAGTTGGTAGAGCAATGGCCTTTTAAGCCAGTGGTCCAGGGTTCGATCCCCTGCTACCCTAAGTTAAAATTAACAAAAATAGAATATCTAGAAATAGGTATTTTTATTTTTCGAAAGAAGATCATGGATAGTGATATTAGATTACAGGTCGAAAAGATATATCTTTCATCCATAGAAAATATAGACACTATCAAAAGTATGAATGATGCATATCAAGTTGGTATTGATGTTGCACATATTCTTCGAGATATTCATGCAAATTTAGTAAGGGAAACTGACCCTTAAAAAAAAGCTTCTAATCTAAAAGAATTTTCAGATACCACTTCAGAATGTTTTGAGAAAGTAAGTGAATTACATAAGAAACAAATAGAAAAAATACAGAAACAGACGCTTTTTTGATTGATGGCAACGTTTGGTGACTGTCATGATCACACATACAAGTAAATAAAAAATAAAGCGAGTAGCTTTTTTTATATTTGAAAAACCTTTTGCAAACCATACTACTATTCCAGTAAACTTAGTAGAACTTAGTAAAATGAGTTCTCAGTTTACCCAGTTTACCTAGTTTACCCAGTTCACTCAATGAATTATCATATCACCTACAAACATATTCGTAATGGCTATGTCAGGATCAATCCCGACTGATCACTTCAAATCACAATTCCGACAAGGCTTAAACACGATGAGAAATTCAAGAATGACCTCATCGCCAAGGGTGAAATCCTCCTCAAAAGATATAGCAAAAGGACACATATCCAGACTCATGGAGATGATTTTGTCATGCTTTTTGGCGAACTCGTCCCCAAAGACGAACTGCCTTCATACAAAAATCTCAAGACCTATCTCAAAGAAACATTGGAAGAATATTCTAGGCCATTACTCGACAAATATTCCGAGATTATTGATCACAAATATCACAAACTCATCATCAGAATTACGCATTCCAAGCGGTGAAGTTGCACGTCAGACCAGCATATTTCACTCAATCTCAATCTTGTCTACCTCCCAACGCAATTCATCAGATATGTCATTATTCACGAAGTCTGCCATCTCAAACACAAAAATCATGGCACTCGTTTCCGAGAATTAGTTGAAAAACTTTATCCAAATCATAAACAGATAAGGAAAGAATTAAGAAACTTCGTCCTTAAATAAAATATAATGCTAAGTGTTGAGTGTTAAGTGTTAAATAGAAGGATTCCATTTACTTAAAACTTAAAATTTAAAACTTAAAACTTTTAGAGCCATGTACGATCCACAAGATTATTACTTCAAAAAAGCAAAACAGCAAGGATTCAAAGCGAGGAGTGCCTTCAAACTTGATGAGATTGACGAAAAATTTCATCTGATAGATAGACAGACTTCCGCAGTTTTGGACATCGGCTGCGCGCCAGGGAGTCGGATGCAATATACCTATGCTAAACTGCAAAAATTAGTCAAAAGCATGCCCCGCAACGGCGACGGTCCAAAGTCTGTAAAGTCAGATAAGTGACCTTCGACCTGATGACCTGATAGACCTTTGACTATTATTGGTTTGGATATCAAAAAGGTCGACCTCAATATCCCTGGGGTTTTTGCTTATGTCCAAGACATCACAGACCACGAAGCAGTAGAAAAAATATTCAAACAACATGGTCTGAGACGCAATGACCTAGGTCATGATGTCGAAGCCATCCAGACGACTTTAGATGCTTCAAATTCAAACGAAGTGAAGAAATTGAAGACTTCTAAAGCGAATCTGGGCAAGATTTCACATTTTGATTTCATCCAATCTGACATGGCACCAAATACTATGGGCATCAAGGATTTCGACGCCATGAGATCAATTTGATTATTGGAACAGACATTATGGATCTACAAAGAATTTCTCAAGCCCGATGGCAAATTCGTCATCAAAATCTTCATGTGACCAGGCTTTGACAAGTTCGTCCTCAATCTCAAAAAAACCTTCGGCGGGAAAAATATCAAGGTCTACAAACCCAAGGCATGTAGAAGTGAAAGCAAGGAAACCTACATCATAAAAATATAGATAAAAATGGTTAAAAATGGTTAAAAATTGTTTAAAATCATGCTACAATTTTTATCAACCTTTATCAAGTTTCATCAATTTTCATCAATGACTTTGCAATTCTTTATTTTTTCCATAAAAACCATCACTGTTATTGTTAACTTTTAGTTGTTCACTGGAATAAATGAAAATAGGAATCGTCTGACTCCCAAATGTAGGTAAGTCCACCCTTTTCAACGCCCTTATCAAATCCTACTCCGCGCCTGCAGAGAATTTTCCCTTCTGTACCATCGAGCCTAATGTCGGTATGGTAGAGGTAAAAGATATAAGAGTGAAAAACCTTTCCGAGATGTCAAAATCTCAGAAGACCGTTTTCGCACACGTGGAATTCGTCGATATCGCCGGGCTCGTAAAATGAGCTTCCAAAGGCGAAGGCCTCGGGAATAAATTCCTTTCTCACATCCGTGAATGTGATGCTATCGTGCAAGTGCTCAGACATTTCAAAGATTCGGAAGTCGTACATGTAGAATGAACCATTGATCCCATGAGAGATGTAGAGATCATCAATACCGAGCTCATCATGGCTGATTTAGATCAGGTTGAAAGACTTATCCCTGGTCTTGAAAAAAAAGGCAAATTAACCGCTAATAAAGATGATGCCAAATTGGCAGAGTTACTTACACAGATAAAAAACGTGCTCCTCGCATGAAAAATCGCCCATTCGCTCAAAGAATATCTTAGCAAAGATGAACTCAAACTCCTCAAACCATACAATCTCCTTACGATGAAACCATTTGTGTATGCTATCAATATAGGACAGGACGATATTCCTGAGACGTACAAAATAGCTGATGAATTCATGGTCAAACTCCAGAGTCCGGTAGCCGTAGTTTCTGCGAAGATCGAATCTGAGATGATGGAGATGAGTAATGAAGAAAAACAAGAATTTGTGACAGAGCTCGTGAGTATGGATAAGGTAACGCACATCCCGACGCTGGACGATTTGATAGCTCTCGCCTACAATAAAGTCTGACAGATGTATTATTTCACAACGGGAGAAAAAGAGACCAAAGCTTGGACGATACCTATCGCTTCAACTGCTTCCCAAGCGGCAGGAGCTATTCACACAGACTTCGAAAAAGGATTTATCAAAGCTGAAATCGTAAAATACACCGACCTAATCGCTGACGGTTCACGAGTAAAGGCAAAGGAGAAGGGTCATGTAAGGCTGGAAGGAAAAGACTACATCGTACAAGACGGCGATGTGATAATCTTCAAATTCAATGTATAATCAGCTGTCATTGCGAAGTGGCCGTCATTGCGAGGAACGTAGTGACGTGGCAATCTGCCACTTGCTTGATCCAGATTATCCTAAAGGACTGTAGCCACGCGGAGTTTATCCAGCAGTAGTGTGGGACTCGTAATGACGGGATCATTTAAACTCAGTGTCAATCAACCGTTTCCCCTGCCTCTAATTTTAGCTTTACTATTGACTGAATTCCCAGCTTCCCAAGCAAGATAAAACCCAAAGTGAAATTTGAAAATTATGCTTGACATTGGAGAGGAAATCCGTATTACTTTAGCAATATATTTGTGTATAAAATTATATCAATACTCATTTTATCTGTTTAGCAAAATTCCCATGAATTTTAATGTCAAAATGGATGACAAGAAAATTAAGGTAGATATTGAGAAGACTAATCTCAAGGATATTTTGATTTACTGCAAACCAAAAGAGAGATTGGTATTGATTAAAAAATTTGGTCTTAACGGTGAAAGAGAAATTCCGCTTCAGAGAATAGGAAAAGAATATAATCTGACAAGAGAAAGGATCAGACAGATAGAAACTCAAGCGCTGATGAGATTCCGCAGATTGATTGTCGGAAATGAAACTTACATGGAAGTTTTGAACGAGGCAAAGAAAATCCTCGACTCTCATGGTGGATTCTTGCGTGAAGACGTATTGATTTCCAAGATGGTCAACAAGAACATCTTCAAGTTCTCTAGACAAGAAATCAAACTTATTCTCGTTTCAGATTTTGATGTTACGTACCTCAAGAGAAATAAGTACTTAGATAAATCATTCTACTTGGAGCCATTGTATGAAGATATGCTTACCAAGATGGTATTGGTCATCTCTGCATACTTCGAGAAAAGAACTAAATCACAAGACCTCTACGAATTCATCGGCTACATGAAAGATAGTTTTGCAAAGGATTACAAAGATGTTCATTATCTCAAGAACGATCTCTTCTATGTAAACTTCTTCGAATCAATCAGAGAGATAAGCGTATTTGACGGTAAGATCGGACTTCCAACATTTGTAGACGTTAATCCAAAGACAATAAAGCTGAAGATTCTCTACACTATGAGAAGGATCAACAAACCTATCCACTTCCAAGAATTACCTTCAAAGATCATGGAATGGTTTCCAGCCAAAAACATCAAGGTTAACACAGTTCACAATGAATTAGTAAAAAATAATACTATCTTCGTCAATCTCGGACTTGGAATCTACGGACTCAAAGAACGGGGATATGAAGGAGGAATGGTGAAGGAAATCTTGGTCAGAATCTTCGAAAGAAATGGCAGACCAATGAATGTAAAAGAGCTTTGTAGAGAAATGTTAAAGGAAAAGATGGTTTCTCCAAATACTGTTATGCTCAATCTTCAAAAATTCAAAGAAGAGTTCAGAAGAGTTGAAAAAGGAGTATACGAATTAATCAAGACAAAGAAAAAGAAATAATTTCGGAGTCATTCCCGACTGGATCGGGAATCTCATTAATACTTTCGAAAAATCGGCCAACCCATGCGCCGATTTTTTTTATTTTCCTTGAAAAAGCTATTGGCTTCCATACAACCGATGCAGTCCTTATGAGCTTTTAATTTTTGAATCATATATATATGACAGCCAATCTCGTAATCGTAGAGTCACCAGCAAAATCCGCAACCATCAAAAAATTCCTCGGGGAAGGCTTTGAAGTCAAAGCCTCATTTGGTCACGTAGTGGACCTTCCACAGAAAGAAATGGGGATAGATATAGAACACAATTTCGCTCCCAAATACCAAGTCTCTCCCGACAAAGTCAGAGTGGTCAACGAGCTTAAGGCCCTAGCCAAAAAGGCTGATAAGGTCTGGATCGCTACCGATGAAGACCGCGAAGGAGAAGCTATCGGCCGGCACGTTGCCAATCAATTAGGATTAGATATCAAGAAGACTTCAAGAATAGTTTTCCATGAAATCACCAAAAATGCCATCGACCATGCCATCAAAAATCCAAGAACCCTAGATATGAATCTCGTCGACGCCCAGCAGGCAAGAAGAGTCCTCGACAGACTTGTTTGATTCGAGCTCTCCCCTGTCCTTCGGACCAAAGTCAAAGGATGATTATCAGCAGGGAGAGTCCAATCCGTAGCAGTCAAACTGCTTGTCGAAAGAGAAAGAGAGATCCAGAAATTTGAGTCAGAATCGTTTTTCAAAGTCATTTGAGATTTTGTCGGTGATGCGAAAAAGGACTTCAAGGCTGAATTATCGAAGGATCCAACCGATAAAGCTGAAGCAGAAAAATTCCTTAACCACGCCAAAGATTCTGCCTATACCGTAGAAAGTGTCGAAGTGAGGCCAGGAAAAAAATCTCCTTCGGCTCCATTTACGACTTCTACCCTCCAGCAGGAAGCTAGCCGCAAATTAGGATTTCCGGTTGCAAGAACCATGCAGGTAGCCCAAAAATTGTACGAAGCTGGACATATTACTTACATGAGAACGGATTCCGTAAATCTCTCAGATTTTGCAGTAAAAGAGGCTTCTGACCAGGTCAAAAAATTATATGGCAACAAATATTCCAACCCTACGCATTACGTGACCAAGTCCAAATGATCGCAGGAAGCGCATGAATGTATCAGACCTACCCATATGGAACATCAAGAAGCTGGATCCGATCCTGCGGAAAAGAAACTCTACAACCTCATTCGGAAAAGGACAATCGCCTCACAGATGACGCCTGCCTCTATCGAAAAAACCAAAGCTATGATTGATATTTCAGGCCACAAATTGAAGTTCATCGCCAGCGGCGAAGTCATCAAATTCGATGGATTCCTCAAAGTGTATTTCGAATCTTCTGACGAAGAGAATGAGGAAGGGACATGAATGCTTCCGCTATTGAAGGAAGGTGAAAAATTAGATATGCAACAGATCGCTGCTACCCAGAAATTCAAAAATCATCCGCCGAGATATACAGAAGCATCGCTCGTCAAGAAGATGGAAGAACTCGGCATCGGCCGTCCATCGACCTATGCGCCTACGATTTTGACTGTCCAAAAGAGAGGATATGTGGTCAATGAGTCTAGAGAGGGGACCATCAGAGAATTCGTCGAAATGATTCTGGCTCCCGTCATTGCGAGCGCAGCGAAGCAATCTGAAGACAAATATGTTATCACTACTTCTACCAAGAAGCAAAACACCTGAGCTGAAAAACAAAAGCTCTTCCCTACGGATATCGGAATGCTTGTGACGGACTTTCTCGGTGAACATTTCAAAGATATCATGGATTACAACTTCACGGCCAAAGTCGAAGAAGATTTTGATGAAATTACTGAAGGCAAAATCAAGCGAGCCGAGATGCTCAAGAAATTCTACGGGCCATTTCACAAGGAAGTAGTCGCCACCAAAGATGCCGATAGACAGAGCGGAGAAAGGTCATTATGAATCGATCCAAATAGCTGACTCCCCGTCATTGCCAGAATAGGAAGATTCGGACCTATGGTCCAAATCGGGAAAAATGAAGGCGAGAAGAAAGCAAAATTCGCTTCCGTTCCTCCAGGCAAAAGTATTGAAACCATCACACTTCAAGAAGCATTAGACGCATTCAACGGACCGAGAGTGGTCGGCAAATATAAGTGAGAAGAGGTGACAGCTTCCACGGGGAAGTTCGGTCCCTACGTCAAATACGGCAAGACCTACGTCTCTATTCGCAAGTGATCTGAATTAGACTATACTACCATTACAATCGAACAAGCAATTCCATTGATCGAAGCAAAACTCGAAGTAGACAAAAATAAGAACATCAATTCATTTGATTATCCCGCTAAAGACGGGACAGGCGCTGGTAAAAAGATAGAAGTTCTCAATGGCATGTACGGCCCATATATCAAGTACGGCGGCTACAATTATCGCATTCCCAAAGGAGGAAAAGATGCAACTGATATGACACTAGAAGATTGTGCTGCTATCGTGGATAAAAAAAATAATCCATCAGAGAAGACAGAAAAAGCTGACAAGAAACCAGCAAAAAAAACAGAGAAAAAGGCTGCTGTAAAAAAGACTACGACAAAGAAATCTAAAAAATAAATTGCGTGCTCAGTTTACTAAGTTAACTCATTTTACGCCTTTTACGCCTTTTACGTCTTTTACGACCAACGTCGTGTTCCACATTCGGTACGAATATCTCTCCGAAAGTTACCCTAGATTTCGTGTGTACAAAATCCGTGATCAACACCAGATCATGCAATATACACTTCACGAATCATTTTCTGACATCATAAAACAATCACTCGAATATCCAGCTTACGACCACTATTTCATGCTGGACGAAAGCAGATTCTCCTTTTTCAGATTCGATATTTTTAAAACATATGGCGAAACATTTTCGCTCAAAAATCTCGATGACATCATCGCAGAAAAATTGGAATCTATCCAAAGTATAGGTGGAGAAAAAATCATGACCTATATAGACACGATTTTCGTCGACGGTGAAGAAAAGCGCTTTGTGATAGGTGAGAAGTGAGAAATCTTCTTCAGGCTCTATATCATTTTTGTGGACAAGACGACCATCAATCAGTTCAATTCTTCCTACGGAAATGTTCTCTTGGAGAAAAATATCACCATCATCCCGGAGTCATTTTACACCCTCATGTTCCTCAGGAACAATCTCAAAAAAGAGAATTTTGTTCTACTCTACATCACCGAAAATTATTGCAAAGCCATCGTCATCAAAAATGGCTTCTATCACAATATCGAAGTTCTCAACTTATGAATCTCCGCTCTCAAACAGATGTACAAAGACAATAGCATCGTCCAATATCGATACAAAGATTATGCTTTCATCGAATCCAACCAGCTTGCTAAATGACTCATCATGGAGACGCTTAATTTTTATTCGACACTATTTTGCAAACGATTTTTCGAAAAAAATTTAATTTGAAATGATGTCGTGGTCGTCTCTCCGATCACGAGAAACGTCCATTTCATTGAAGCCTTCGACAAAGAATATAAGAAGATTTCCAATAACTACATCGTGCCATTCCACTATTCCGACTATCTCAGTTACTTCGACACGACCTGGGAACCTGAAGATATGGACGGATTGATATTGATCAATAAGGAAGCGAAAATCAAAAGATTACTAACCGCTGCCGAAGGCTAGTCATTCCGGCATTATGAAATTGGAACTGGAATCTCATTTGCGCTCCTTTGCGAAGGAGCTGGCGAGCGTAGTAAGACTGAGGATTTAAAAAAATCAGCAAGTAAATTACCTGCTGATTTATAAATTTTACATACTTGTACTTTCCGAACAATTCGGCCCAGCTTCTTCATCTGTTTCCATGGCCAGATGTAAGGTTGTTGCTTGTCCTCATCTACGACGATTACCATAGTATAGATACATATGCAAAACCAACCCATACCCCAAAGACTGTGGATATCCATGAATAATTCCTGAGTGAATATCAGATGAATAATCCATGCTGCGGCATAAGCAAGAGGCATGCCAATAACAACGGGTATGACGATTGCCAAGGTAGTTTGCCAATTTTCGGAGATTTTCCAGATGGCAATTCAGGCAAAGATAGTAAGGAATGTTTGATACCAAAGTCCCACAATAGTGGCGGCTAAGAGAATAACAGCTAGCGCAATTTTAAGCGCAAAAATATTTTTCTTTTTCATAATGTATAAAATTTTAGTTTTTACTCATTTTATTCCAAATAAAGCATACATATTAGACAAGAAAAGTCAAGCCTACCCTCATAGACAAGAAGGACTGGTTTGAAATCCAAAAGGAATTACATATAAAGCAAAACGTATTTGTCCTCCTTTGCAAAGGAGGGGCTACAGTCCAGCATAGCTGGAAACCACTTGTGGTGGAGGATTTAAAATTCCTCTGTCCATGCAGACATCTCCCTTTACAAAGGGAGACAAAAATGAATTTATTTGTTAAATTTGAAAGTATGACTTTACGTCAGGAACGAGAATTACGCGGTTTGATAAATCAGTTCTCCAGTGATAAAATCTTCGACCTTTGTGAGAAGGGATGACAGAAATTTTACATCGGTTTCGATCCGTCTGCTGATTCGCTTCAGATAGGGAATATGTTTTCCGTGATGGCAGCGATACACCTTATGAGATACGGTAACAAGTGCTATTTCCTCGTGGGCGGTGCTACCGGAATGATCGGTGATCCCACTGCCAAAGAAGCCGAGAGGTTCTTTCTTGATGAGAAACAACTCAGACACAACGAGCAATGCATCTATCATCAGCTCAAGAATTTTTTGGAAAACATCAAAAAGGCCTACGATATCAAATTCGATTATGAGATGGTCGACAACTATGATTTCTATAAGGGGATGGACTACCTCAAATTCCTCCGCGAAGTCGGAAAGTTCATCACCGTCAACACGATGATCGCCAAAGAATCCGTCAAAAAAAGAATAGAGGATCCGGCATTGTCTATCACCTACGCCGAATTCAGCTACATGCTCATCCAATGATACGACTTTCTTCACCTCTTCGAAAAGCATGGGGTGAAGCTACAACTTGGTTGATCAGATCAGCGAGGAAATGTGACGACCGGTATGGAAATCATCCGCAAAAAATTAGATCAGGAAGTATTCGCATTAACCATTCCACTCATCACTGATGCCTCTGGCAAAAAATTCTGAAAGTCTGAAGGCAATGCAATCCGAGTAGATCAAAACAAGAACTCACCATACTTCGTATACCAATTCTTCATGAACGTAGAAGATGCTTTGGTCGATAAATTACTCAAAGTTTTTTCATTAAAGACACTCGACGAAATCAATGCTATTGTTGCCAAACATAACGAACATCCAGAACTTCGTTATGGGCAGAAAGAACTTGCAAGCTGGGTTGTAGAGGTGCTCTTCGGCCCCGAAGCTTCGGGGCAAGCGCAGAAAATTAGCGAAATATTTTTTAGTGAGGCGGAGAGATTAGCACTAGTAAAAAGTCTTCCCAAGAAAGATATTCTTGCTCTCGAAAAAGAAGTAGGAGGCTGCGAAATCAAAGGTGATGAGCTCAAAATTCTCGACCTCTGTGTCCAGTCATGACTTGCCACATCCAACGGCGAAGCCAAAAAATTAATTCAGTCTAATTCATTATATTGCAACGAAGAAAAAATTTCCGATCCGCAAAAAACCTTCAGCAAAGCTGATTTCGTGAATGAAATTCTGCTCTTGAGGAAAGGGAAAAAGACCTTTAAAGTAGTGAAAGCAGGGTAATATTTACATTCATTCTCAATCATACATGCTCAAAATCGGACACAGAGGCGCGCCCGCATACGAACCAGAAAATACCTTAAAATCCTTCGCGAAAGCGATTATACTTTGAGTCGATATGATCGAATTGGACGTACATGCATGTGCAACAGGTGAGCTTGTAGTCATTCACGATGATGAAGTTGATAGGACAACCGATGGACATGGATTAGTCATCGAAAAATCAATCGATGAACTGAGAAAATTAGATACCGGTAATGGTGAAAAAATCCCTCTGTTGTCAGAAGTCTTAGATTTAGTTGATAAGGAAGTTCAAATAAATATAGAACTCAAAGGTCCACATACCGCAGAAAAAACTTCACAACTAATTGGACAATACGTCACTGATAAAGGTCGAAATTATGACGATTTTCTCGTCTCTTCTTTTGACCACGAGCAATTAAAAACGTTTCATACACTCAATCCATATATCAAAATCTGAGCTTTGACCGAAGGTTATCCTGAGTGATTTCTTCAGTCCGCACAAGATTTGTGAGCATACTCAGTGAATTTGGACATAAATTTCATTACCAAAGCTATCATAGATGATGCCCATCAAAAAGGCCTGAAAGTTATGGTTCGAACCGTGGATGGGGTTGAAGATATCGAGAAAATGAAGGCATTCGGTGTTGATGGAATCTTTTCCAATGTCCCAGACAGATTATAAATTTATGATCAGCTTTGTGATAATTTATCTGGTTACTATTTCTTATGTTAAAAGCTGTAATATTTGATAGAGACGGAGTGATAGTTGACTCTGAATATGCTAATGTAACTGCTGGTTTTATGGCCTTTCAACAATTAGGTATAGAGATAGACGAAGATGATAAGAAGCAGATTATTTGAAAACATCCAAAAGATTATTTAACATATTTTCATACGAAATATAATTTTTCTGATGAAGAATTTCAAAAAATTGTTGCTCCAATATATTCCAATCTATTAGAAAAAATGCCGTTTATACCCAAAGCCATAGATTTGTGTCATAGCATCAAAAACAAAGTTTTATTGGCACTCAATACTTCATCTGAATTGAAAAACACGCAATGATTACTTAAAAGGGGAAATATAGAAAACTTGTTTGATGCCTTGACCACAGAAGAAGATATCACAAACAGAAAACCACATCCAGACTCGTATCTATTGACGGCTCAAAGACTTGGTGTAGCTCCATGAGAATGTATAGCTATAGAAGATTCCGATATTTGATTGGCTGCTGCAAAGGCTGCAGGCATGAAATGTATTATAATACCTACTACTTATACCAAAGATCAGGATTTTTCACAAGCTGATCTTGTCGTGGATTCTGCTGACAAACTCAATATTAACATACTTAGAAAAATCGCCGCTTAATGATTTACGTTTTTTCTACAATTTCTACAAGCAGATTCAATCCTGCGATAGCATAATTTTCAGAAATTCTAGCCTTCACCTGGTCAAAATTATTGCAAGTAAGGATTCAAAATATGATAGGCATAGGATATTGTATAGTCATATTCATGACGCCTCTTGCAACTTCGGCACACACATAGTCAAAGTGAGGGGTCTCTCATTTTACTACTACGCCAAAACACAGATACAGATCATAGCCTCATGTTTTAAGTAGTCTGGCAAGCATTCATGGGATTTCAAACGCTCAAGGAACCTGATAGCTATCGATGTTAGTAAATCATTGCGCCTTGAGAAAATCAGTATTTTTCTTTTCTAATGCAAAAGAATATTCACTATTAAATGAAGAGGTGATGGTACATATTTTTATATTTTTGGCCATCTTGAAATAATCACTGGCTTGTATTTTGTACGTAGACATAAGGAAATAGATAATAAACTAAAAGGCAGGCTGGATTGTCACTCTAAATCCCGCAGGCAGGCTTCGACTGCGCTCAGGATGACAACTCTATACTACACCATGGCTTTTCAGTATATATTTGGCAAGAATATCAAATTCGAGATTGGCCTTATCTCATACCTTGAGGAGGGAAAGATTAGTCTTTTCTAGTGTGATAGGAATCAGACTCACACTAAACGTATTTGCTGCATCTTTGACCACGGTCAGGCTTACGCCATTAACTGCAATACTTCATTTATAGACAACATAACGATTGTATGTTTTGGGGTAAGAGATAAACATATCTATCGATCCGTCTTTATTATGAATAATTTTAGTAACTTTCCCTACAGTATCAATATGTCCTGAAACAAAATGTCCATCCAGCCTAGATCAAAGTTTCAAACTCCTTTCTACGTTAAAATAGTCTCCCGGCTTTTTGTCTTCAAAATTCGTCCTTCTAAAAGTTTCCTCCATCGCAAAAAAAGTATATTGCTTTCCGGCAATTTTTGTAAGTGTCATACAGGCTCAGTCGTGAGAGATGCTCTCTCATTGTTTTAGCTGTTTTCAAAAAATATCCTGTATCATAAAAGTTCATCATGTGATAGCAATAATTTTAGCTTTTTCGACTATTCATGTAAACATAGGGATAATGATAATAAAAATTAAATAGTACTTATTTAACCTGTTCCATATCCTTTGCAATTTGTGCCTTCAGCGCTTCAGCAGTAGGAAATTCGATGATGTCTCTTATTTTTTTCTGGACCGTAACTTTGACATGTTGCCTATAAAGATCTCCATCAAAATTAGCTAGATAGAGCTCTGTAGAAATGGCTTCATGGAAGGTAGCTCTATAGCCGAAGTGCATCAGTCACTTATATTTTTTTCATTTCCAAGATATATCTATCAGATAGATTCCATGCGGTAATTCGAGATTTATCACATCAAGATTTGCTGTATGAAATCCACGCCCTTGACCATGGACAACATTTGCTGAAAAACTAACAAGTTTATTCTGTGATTTTACGATTTGATAAATAGCAAAGAGAAGTATTATAGTTGCAGTCATTTGTGCCGGTGTGAGTATATTTCCATTGAGAAAATAATCCAATATGACCGCCGACAGTGGCCGGAACAATTCCAAAATAGTGGCTTGAGAAGCTTTGACACGTTTGAGTCCAAAGTAATAAAGAAACATTGCCAAAGCACCGCTCGTGAAGACAATGATCACAAGAGATATCCGATGATGCGGAGTTAATAGGCTTATGCTTCATAGATCTCAAGTGACAAGCAACACGATGAAAGCAAGAATACTGGTTATTCCAAACCTCAATCCTGCCGTTAGTTGAAAGTCTAGATTATTCACCACTTTTTTCCCCAGGACTGTTCATGCTCCAAAAGCAAATGCAGCTATAAGAGAATAAAAGGCCGCATGATGCCAAAATTGTATGCTAAAAACATTCAATCAATCTTGGCCAAATGCCAAGACATATCATGATCAGATGGCCAGAAGTGCTCGGACATAAAACTTGGCCGGAAGTTTTTCTTTGAGGATAATTCTCGCTAAGATAAGCGCAAACACAGGTTGAAGTTTTTGAAGAAGTATGACCGTAGCAAGAGTTATCTGCCCACCGAAAGCTGCAAAAAAGGCTTTGGTAATAAAGACTGTTCCTATAAGTCCACCCAAAACACTGACGCCGATGATAGCAAACCAATCATTTCTGGAGAGGACTTTTATCTTCCATCGTCTTTTTACCAGCCAAGGCAACAAGACTAAAAATCCTAATATATGCTCGAGAAATACGACAACTACTGCTGGAAGTGTATAAAATTGCGGTCTCAGAAAAATTCAATCCAGACTTCGGAATAATGCCGCAAGCATGATTGCTCAAGCGCCCAAGGCAGTCCGCTTATTTATTTTGAGTCTTTTAAACATTAGATTCAGAGAATAGAGTAAAATGTGATTCGATAAACATAAGAAAGTCACCAAATAAATCAACAATTTAGTGCAAACATTTCATCTTGAATTACACCTCTAAAACAATATATGTCTAGCATTAATTTGCGTTTTTACCTATTTTTTTTGTGAACAATGAAACTCAATAAGAAAGTTGTTTTTGCACTCCTCGTTCTCGCTTCGCTATTCACGATTTTTTTTATAGGAAGAGAATTCGATAAGACAACTGGGAAAAGACATATGATAATAACGAGCAATGGATTGTCATATTTCAGGAAGTGATTAGATGTCTCCTGAGGAACCAGGCTTATCTACAGGATATCCTATGATAAATATGAAAAAGTATATCAAGGCACCGAACTCACCGCCATCAAAAAATTGATAGAAGATATCATCCTCAAAAATATCGATGGAAGAATTTCCAAGCTTGGAGTCAGTGATTACAAAGCATATGTGCAAAGTTTAGACGATCAGCAACAGATTGTGGTAGAGATATGATGAATCGCAGATCTTAATCAGGCAAAAGAGATCATCGGGAAGACAGTCGAATTGGAATTTAAACTCAAAAATCCTAACAAACTAACAATACAAAGCATTGCCGAAAGAAAAACCATAGCACAAAATCTTATGGCAGAAATCGCAAAAACACCTGAACTTATGAAGAAAATCACTGATGGAAAAATGTCTGAAGATATCTACTATAACGCATTTTCGGGGGCAACAATCGATCAGTTGCCAGAACTCTACAAGAACAACAAATCAACACTTGATAAAATGGAAATGGGTAAATTATATGGCAAATTATTGGAAGGCACCTATGCTACTATCTCAAATCAGAATACTCTATGAACGACAAGTCAGACAGTCAAGTTGGATGGATTTACTATGACACGCTTGATAGATAAAAGTGAAGGGAAAGATACATCAGGCAATGTGGTCATACTCTATACACTTGAAGATGTATTTGTACAAAATCAAGAAAACCGAATTTCTGCGACAGACAAAAACAACAATATCCTGAATGGAGCATACTTCAAGTTTGCCAATACAAGTACATCGCAGATGGGAGAACCGGTCGTAGCAATCAACTTGGATGATAAAGGAAAGGAAATATTCTGTAGTATCTCTGAAGCGAATATCGGCAAACCGATGGCCATCTTCGTAGGAGGAGAATTACTTACTGCGCCGAATATCCAAAGCAAGATATGCTGAGGAAGTGCGCAGATCGATGGATCATTCACTATAGAGAGTGCAAAGGAACTTTCAGACGCGCTAAATGATGGAGCATTACCAGCACCGCTTATCCTCATGCAAGAAGAAAAAATAAGTCCTACGCTTGGAGATAATGCATTCACATGAGCATTGTGGGCCATGTTCGCAGGATTCATCGCTATCGCCGTATTGATATTCTTCATGTATGACCTCAAAAGAATGATACTTACCTGTATGGTCCTAGGATCATTCCTGATATTATTATTCGGCCTTATCAAATTAAGCGACTATGCATTATCACTTAGTGGAATCGCAGCGATCATTCTAGCGATAGGAATGGCAGTGGATGCGAATATCCTGATGTATGAAAGATTCAATGAAGAGATCAAAGATGGTAAAAGTATATGATGAGCAATTGATTATGCAAGAGATAGAAGTTGGAGGGCCATCAGAGATAGTCAGATTAGTACGGGTCTTATAGCGCTTCTGCTCTTCACTATGGGTATCAATATCTTCAAAGGATTTGGGGCGATGATGCTCACTTGTCTTGCATTGGTTCTGCTATTCAATGTGCCTTTGATCAAGATGTTGATGATTGCATTCTATATCAAAAAGCAAGATTAGAAAATTAAAAGATTAAAAAATTTAAAAATTATGCGGCAGCTTATTAATCTTCTAATTTTCCAAATATTTTAATATTTTAATTTACAAAGCCAATGAAATTAGATGTCTCAGAAATCAAGAAAAACACCATTCTTGAAATTGATGGTCAGTTATTCAAAGTTGTCGACTTCTCCTTTATGCAGATGCAACAAAGACAGGGGAGCTATTCATTCAAAATGAAAAATCTGGTTACCGGAAGCGTACAAACATTCGTATATAAATCAGGCTCCGTGATAGAAAAATGAGACGTAGCAACCAACAACGCTATCTATCTTTATCATTCATGAGATACGTATTCATTTATGGAAAATGATAGTGGAGAAATGTATGATTTGGATAAATCAGCTATTGAAGATGTACTCCCATACCTCAAGGAAAATCTCGAATTATTCCTTATGACTTACAAGGGGCAAGTCTTAAATGTATTATTACCCAATACGATTTCTTATACCATTACAACAACAGTTCCTGGAATAAAGGGAGATAGAGCAAAGACAGGGAAAAAGCCAGCTACTATAGAGACAGGAATGGAAGTGATGATTCCTCTGCACAAAGTTGAAGGAGATACCGTCACCGTAAATACTATCACTGGAGAAACTGTGTAATTCATTATATAAGCAAAAACCTGCTGCAGAAATGCCTCAGGTTTTTTTAGTTTTTGTGGCCTTAGTTCCAAATATCAAAAGAAGGCCAGTGACGAGAATGCTAATGCCAAAATAGCCAGAATGAAAATCCCATGCTACCGAGAATTGAATAGGTTCCTTCATGATAGCCTGGAAGGCTGTAGCGATAAAAGAACTTACAGCTACTCCTATAATGGCAAAGCCAATAACGATAAGATATGCACGAAATTCATTATCGTGTGGCAGATTGCTTGTTGGTCTCATAATATATTTGTTTTTTATTACATATATAATAAGATTATTCCTATGAAAAGCTATGTGATTTTTTCGATTTTTTCTTCATGGAGAGAAACCTTGTAGATACCAACAAGATAGCAGATTTTGAAGATGACGAATGCGATCAGACTCATCACCCAAAACACAATTCTGACAAAAGGATAGAGCAGCAAAAACAAAAGCAAGATCGAAGAAGCCGCAAATTCCGGCCTGCCAAATTCCATATTCACTTTGTTCAAGAGGTAGTCGCAGATTCCCATACTAGTAGAAACGTTCTCTGTCTGGATCTGTTTTACAAGCCCTTTGGAAACCCGGCTGAGAGGACCGGAATTTGGTGTAACGCTTAATTGTTTGTCGAGTTGTACGACATCTTTTACCTGAGCTCAGAAAAACAGTTTAGTCTGGTCTTTTAGATTTCAGACTTCTTTCAGTCAGAGTTTAAATGGTTTGGAAACGGTGTCGACTACTTGATTGGAAGATGCGGACAATCATTCGCATGTATAAGGGAAGCTAGTGTAAAGACCTATCAAAGCCAGGCCATAGCCGACCGTGATATAGACGGTGAAGATATATCATCCTGATATGAAGTAGGAGAGCGAGCTGAATTTGATAGTATTGGTCAATTCGTCTTGGAGATAATATCAGAGCATCACGATTCATACATGTAAGACGAGGATGGAGGCGATAGTCCGAAAATCCATATTCCCCAGCTGTATCGACATGATGATAGCAAAGACACTTATTCCAACCAGGAAATGTCGAAATTTGACACGATAGGTCTCAATGCAGAAAAAATGAAATACCACAAAAAAACACAAGAAATACAGCATGGAAAGTAAGACATTGACCTGTCCAAAAAGCGTATAAAATGCCATGACATAAAAAAATCCTACCAGGAGCGAAGTGATAATCCATTTCCATGGAGAGGGATTTTTATTTTTTTTTATCATCGCGGAAACAATAAATTGATAAAGAATTTTCCTGCAAAGAGCAGAATCCAAAATGCGAATATCATAAAGGGAATGAATGGCAACATTCTCGAAGAGAATGATAAATTATAAATGTTAAATTTTAAATGACCAGCTTTCTTAAAAAGATATTGAATCCCATGCCAGATCAATCACAACACGCTGCTCAAGACAAAAAATACTATCAAAAGTTCCAGAACACGCAGCCGAGAAAAAGAGATCTGATTGAACAGAAAAACAAATGGCATTAAGGTTCCGAGCAGGAAACCTAGCATCACATCGCCCTGTCCGAATCCCTCAGAAATATCGGTCGTAAAGTCGAAGGTCTGTAAGGTCGAAGGTCTATCAGACTTTATAGACTTTATGACTTTATGGACCTTATAGACTTTCTTTACATACCATTTCGCTCCATAGAAAAGTCCCACACAGATCCCGCCGAGGATCAGAGAAAGAAAAAAAGCCTGACCATAATTTCCTATCGGGTAAAAGAATTGTCCGAGTAAGGATACTGCCAAAGCCACAACTCGCAATGGGACATGAAGTTCCAATTTCTGAAAATCATACACAATCAAAAGCAAAAGTAATCGATTGATAAGCAGAAAAAATATAAGCACACCCAAACTGTTAGTTGTTAGTTGTTCACTGTTAGTTAGTAAGTACGTAAGTACGAACGTCAGCCCTGACAATATTTCAAGCATCGGATAAAATTTTGATATCGGTTTATGACAATTTTCACACACTCATTTCTGCAGAAAAAAGCTAACTATGGGAATAAGGTTCCTCGGTTTCAATTGTTTTTTACATTTGGGACAATGAGAAAATCCGAAGAATATACCTTCCAGGATTTTCTTATTCACGCCCTCTCCGAGTCTCGTGATCAGCACAGAACCCAGTGATCAGAAGATGCTTCAGAGGATGAAAAGTCAGATGATGATAAGAATTGTTGTCATGTTTGGTTTTTATTTGAAGGTAAATGAACATTGATTTTGATAAAATTTGATGAAAATTGATAAAGATTGATAAAAGTTGATAAAGATTGATAAAGATTGATAAAGATTGATAAAAGTTGGATTAGCTGTTTTTAACCATTTTTATCGCGACCTGGTCTCGGTGTTTACCGGACAGCTTTTAACCATTTTTATCGATTTTTAACCATTTTTAACCTTATTGTATAGTTTGTATCGATAGTAGGCAAAAAATGCCCTGATGAAACTGCTCATATATGCGCTGATGACAATAAGGAGAAAGAAAACAATATAGAGAAGAAGTTTGACAGCAAAATAATGTGTCGCATCAAATTTAATAGCGAGATACATGATCAAAAGCGGGATTCCCAAAACTAGAATCAGATTTATCGAAAAATTTATCAGCAGGATGGTTTGTATCCTCATAAATTTAAAAGAATTCTTAAAATGCATCTGACAGAGATAGAAACTACGTCTCAAGGATTCTCCCAGGCTGAGGTCTTCGAGAGTGATGCAATATCTCGTATATGTCTTGTACACATTTATCAGCATAAGCAGTATCCATCGCAACAATAATAATCCGATGGTCCATCATCAGGTCATGCCATCCACAACTACCAGTTTGAATGCCAAGAGAAAAAATACTACGGGCGAGGTGACCATAGATATGGCGCTAAATTCAAACATGGGGAAGAAATCTTTGAGTCATTTTTTAAGTGCCTGCCTAATTCATTTTTTCTCGTGGAGATAATAAATTATTGCGGCTTGACCCAAGGGGTAGATGATGGAGTACAAGAGGAACAGACATACGGTAATGACGATGACTATGTTCACAAAGTGATTTTTGCTGATTTCTTCCACAAAAAATTGAGCTACCTTACCCACATAAAGCCCGTCTTCATATTTGTTGGCGATAAGGGAATTGAGATTTAAAATGATAATGAGGATAACAATCAAAGAATGGAAAAAAGAGGTCAGAAAGGTAAGTCTGATTATTCTCACATCGGCATGCATTTCGTGGATAGAATCTTTGACGAGGGATTTAAACATCAAATAGGTCGTAAGGTCGAAGGTCGTAAAGTCGTAAGGTCTGACTTTATGAACTTTAAGACTTT
>Ga0100394_1000665_pt1 | contig 28133 bp, 23 predicted proteins | sample CryGeymeta201518_FD_81549 | JGI IMG/M metagenome (GOLD analysis project Ga0100394, IMG submission 81549) | Groundwater microbial communities from Crystal Geyser aquifers in Utah, USA - Crystal Geyser metaG 2015-18 | ecosystem: Environmental > Aquatic > Deep subsurface > Groundwater | place: USA... | reverse complement strand
AGGAGTAATCTTCGTTAGGCTGTGCATACTGGAAAAGGATTATGAAGTTAAAATTCGCGACTGGACTTGCGTATTTTACTCGTAATTCTTTTCTACACAACCTGATTAAGTTTTACATATTAGATAATATCTATATGAGTATATCAGATTTCTGTTTTAAATGCAATTTTTTGAAGTTTCTGAAAATATATTTTCAGAAAATATATGGAAATTAATCTATGAAATCAGGATTATTATCTTCAATAATAGGAGTTGGTTTACTAAAAAGAAAACCTTGAGAATAATCGACTCAGAGACTTTCCATAACCAGTTGTTCTTGTTCTGTTTCAATCCCTTCGCCTATTACCGATATATCATTATCATGAGCAAGTCCGACGATTGCCCGAACAAGACTTCGATGCCTTTGATTTTTATCGATTCATCGAACATAACGCATATCGATTTTGATAAAATCCGGTTCCAAATTGAACATCCGAGAAAAATTGGAATATCCGGATCAGAAATCATCTATAGCGATAGAAAATCATAAATCTTTCAGTGTTTTTATGTTTTTTCGGATATTACCCGATTCTATGCTTTCTATCTCTTCAAGGATTTCGAAAGTAATACGATTCGGAGTTACTGGATACTTGTGCTCGAGAGAAGAATATTTGGATATTTTTTTTAAAATTCATTCGGTAAAATCAGCCGATGTAAGATCGTCTTCCGTGAGATTGATAGAAAAATGACCATCGTTTTCAATCATTTTTTTACATACTTTTTCTATCACACAAGAAGTAAGTTCTTCATCTTCTCCATCTTCTTTAATGATAGGAAGAAATTTACCAGGAGAAATAAGATTTGTCTTTTCTTTTGAGTCATACATACGAACAAGACATTCGAACCTTTTTGTTTTACCTTTCTTTATAGCGCAGAAATTTTCTTTTATTTCTTGGAAAAATACTTCAAATAAGTCTTCCTTAAAGGCTTCTCTGACAAGACTTCGCATTTCAAAAAAATCCTTGGATTTTCCAAGTGTATCATTTTTATTATCAAAAACCACATATCTTTTCTTTTGTTTTGATTTATTGAGTGCTGATTGTCCATGTCTCAAAAGAGCTTCGATATTTGGTTCGTTCAAAACAACTCAGAGAGAGAAAGAAAGATGGATGCGTTTATTATTACTGTCAAAAATTTTGATATCACTTAGTCGATTGTATTGTTCTTGAATAAATTGTTCACTTACATCTTCCTTGAAAACGATAGCGAAATCGGTTCATTCGAATTTATATATATTTAGGTTCTTTCCTGAAGAGAACTTTCGAAGTTTTTCCGCAATCTCTTTTATAATCTCATCTCCTCTTTCTCTTCCGAAAACATCGTTTATATCTATCATATTATTGATATGCAGAAGAGCGAGTGAACGATTTTTTTCTATTGAAAAATCTTCCAGACATTTTGTATAATTCGGAAGTTTTGTAAGATTATCGATTTTCTGATCGAATAATTCATAGGATTCGGAAACATCCTGGCGTATTACTTTAAAACTAATAATATTACCATCTTTATCGATTTTTGGTACAACAATCGTCCAAAGCCAGATAAAGGACCCATCTTTTTTCTTGTTGCATATATCTCCAGCCCATCCTCTTCCGGACCGGATAGTATTCCAGAAATTATTCCAGAAATTCTTGGAATGTATTCAAGAACTCATAGAATGCATATTCTTTCCGATAAGTTCCTCTCGGGAGTATCAGGAACATTCTACCATAAAGTCATTTACTTCCAAAATTATTCCGTTTGTATCCACATCTAGTATACATTTATATGTATACAGGATATCCAACTCTTCTTCCATGGTTAATGTTCCACTCATAATACGTGATATTTCTCATTGCAATTGGATATTCCTTGATCTCAGATCATGGACTTCTTTTTTTGAAATAATCGCCATAACAATCGCGGACGTTATGTCTTTTATATCCATAGTGGAAAGTCTCTCTTGAACGAGCTCGTAAACATTCAGTTTCTCGATATCAGTCTGTGATGATTTCAGAGGAAAATTCTGAATGAATTGCTCTATTTTAATAAAATCCTCCAATACATGGGATTTTGACTTATTGCTACTATTAGAGGAATTTGAAGTATGATCATCTATCATAGTTTATAAGGATTTTTGATATGAAATCGTTTTGATAATATATAAATATATAAAAGAGTCAAGAATATACAAAAAGAATATTTTTATCAAAAAACCCTCCTTCAGTTAAGAAGGAGGGTTCATCTGTTTTACAATCATGGTGGCGACTAGTGGAGGAAGTAAGAACTGCATTACAGTCATCAGATACGATTCCTTATATACCGAAACTTATGTAGATTTTATACCCGGGGTATTCTCACTATATGAAAAGCGAGTAAGTAAAATGAGTAAACAGATTATTTTACCTCATCTTGTTTAGTTGGTCTAGCTGGGATACTCTGGAAAATCCAAGCGTAAAGTTCGTCTATTTTTCCAGTTGCTTCCTCTATTTGTCTATTTACTTCTGCCTCATATTCTGGTGTAGTTTCTGATTTATATGTTGTACGGACTATTTCTCATATAAGCCATTCGCGGATTGCTGTTCTGGATGATTGAGCTAGGAGTTTCATATCAACTCCTTCCATGTTTTTTCCATCCTTTAGTAAGATATGATAGTTGAGAAAGTCATCTAAATCTATCACAAAGGAGTTTGTCACTTTTGGATCGAATCCGAAAAGTTCTTTGAATTTTGTTTTCAGAGCAGGAATATGTTCTTTATAGTGAGCATCCTCAATAATCTCACTCTCAAGCTTATCTCGAGTAGCTCCACTTTCTAATTCCCAAGCAAGATCCTTTTCTGGAGTCCACGCTCTTTTTGGCTTCTTTATATCATCCTGAGAATCATTATGTGCGTTTGATGAATTCATAGTTTCCATAGGATATATTATTTAAGAACATCTTGTAAACGTTTTATAAATTTCTTGTCCATTATAGCATATTCGTAAAAATACGCAAAATCTTCACTGGTTCTCATTTTTAGTTTTCATGATTCTATCTCTGCTTTCAATTGGATGATCAATAAATTCGCTTCTTTCTTTTCTTTTGGTGAGATTTCTTTACCTAGGGCTTTTTGATAATATTCCCGCATTCTCTCTTTTTTCTTATCAAGCGTCTCTATAACTTCTTCAAACTTTTCGGGATCAAATTTTCAAACTTCTTTATTTCTTATATTTAATCAGACTTGTTCATTAAATTTTCAAATCATTCCTTTTATCTCGGCCTTCACTCCATCTTTCCCCTCAAACACTTTCTCAAAGTTCTTTGATAATTCCGGTCAGGCATATTTTCGGTATTTAAGTACTGTATCATCGATCTTTTTTAGAATATCTTCAGGTTTCGTCATTCAGGCTTCCTGGAGATATGTAAGGAGATTATTAACTCGGGTTGCATCTTTCGCTTTTCCAATCTTATCAATCGCATTCTTTCCATTCTCATCCAGAAGGTTATAGGTATAAGTTTCTATGGAATCGTATGGAGAGAGGGTTTTTATCTTCTTTCCATCGAGCGTGAAAGTCTCAAGTACTCGTGGGATTTGCCCGAGTTGGATGAGTCCTTTTCCTTTTGAATCAAAGAAGAGTTCTGTATCCATGAGAAGCGGTTGTCCATTTCCTGGAATCTTTTGTTGAGTTCCTATGTAAAACTGAAGTTTTAGATTTCCTGCCTCAAGAAGTGTTTTCATGTTCTCAGGTGTCACTTGAGGAATCGATCCATCTATGGATTTGAGCGTGAGTCCACCAATCTCTCCGTTTTTTTCGAGCGTCTGGAACTTTGAGTATATTCGTCCGAAGTCCTCGGATCGTACAATGACATCCAAATCTCATGGAAGAGTCTTGAACTTTCCAACTGTAAGAAAGAGTGTATTGGAAGACATAAGTGTCCAGTCCTGTACGTTATCCAGAAATCCGCCAAGTTTGGAAAGTCATTCCCTATATGCGGGGAGATAGGTTTCTTTTGTTACTGAAGGTACTTTTTCTCCTGTCACCGGGTGTTTGTACTCTTTGAGACGAAGTGGCCCGACATCGTTGAGTTTTTCATATATATCCTCGGTCGTTCGATTTCCTTTGTCGATTTTTCCATGGAGACGTTCAATAACCCGACTCTCACTATTTACTTGACCTCACTCTCGGGCAGTCTTGAGAAGTCTCACAGCATCATCTGCCATAATTCGAAGATCCTCGCTCATTTCTTTTGGTATATTTCCTAATTCAACTCACTTTCCACCCTTCTCTTGTTTCATTTTCTCCACAAGTGCCTTATAGAGATCTTCTCGGAGATTTGCTTCTCCACGTTCTGCGAGTATCCAATCCCCGAATTTTAGAGCAGATTCTGCATTGGCCATGGGATTTTTCCTGAGCTCAGACTCGAATCCAGATTTGGCTCCAGGAATAAAAACGAGAACCATAGCAACCGCTTTTGCTACCTCTTCATTTCCTGTTTGTTTCGCAAGCGATTCATAAGCCACAAACTTAGAAATATCAGCCGTGATATTTCCGGCAATTTTAAGTCCTCGAAGAAGTTTCCCATCCGTTGTTCTCTGAACAAGTACTTCTGCTCCAGGAAGTGTGGCTTTAGCGATTCTTGAAGCATTGATGGTATCAAGTGCTTTCGCTGAATATCGGACCGCCTTTTCACTTCCAGATATCCCGGTTGCAATTCCTCGCCCTACGAGTCCTGAAGCCGCCATGATAAAAAGCTGATCAAGAGAAAGAAGTTCTCTGGCAAGTTCCCGACTTCCATCGGTGAATTTTTCAACAACCGAAGGACAAAATTGCTTCGCTCTCTGTTCATATTCGGTTCCTTTAAGTGCTTCGCAGTATACTTCAGCAAAAAGCTTTCCATTTCTCCCAAGCTGTGAGTTTCCCGCAAGTTCTTGTGCCTTATTGAAATGAAACTCTTTTTTCGCTTCCTCGATATTCGGTGAGAACTCAGCGATTTTGCTCATGAACTTTCCTTCGGGAGTTGTGAGAAATACCTTCATTTCTCCTCGTTTCATGATACTTTCCCATGTTTCTCCAGAAGCGAGCATATGTGAAACAAACTTCACCGTATTCATTCGAGTCTTGAGAGTGCTTTGATACTCTCGGAATGCTTCAAGTTCCAGGTGTGTAAAAGTTTCTCCTTCTGTCATGAGGAGGAGATAGTTATCAGCTTTGAGTGTCTCAAAATAACTCATAGATTTCTCGGAAAGATTTGCAATGAGCGGTTCCATTGCCTTGATTTGTCCACTCAAGCCCTCGTTTACATGTCCAAGACTATTTCAAAATACCTCCTTGGAGTGGAGGTCTATGGCTGACTCTGGTTGACGACGAAGTGTTTCTTTTTCCTTTAGTTTTTCACGAGCATCTTCAATCCGAGCCTGAGCTAATGATTCTTCAAAGCTGGGTGGCTTTTCGGACATATGGTCAGTCATGTTTTTGTTTTTATATTGGTATGCCTTTATGGTAGCAGATTTTGAGAAGAAAAGCAAAAATAAGTCCATTTTAGAGACTTAACCTGTCCGATATTCTGTATTTTTCAAAATCTTTTAAGAATTAATATTATTTTAATATTTGACTATATTATAGTTGTTATTTAAAAAACGAACCTTAAATAAGAACAAAGTTGAGGATATTATTATTTAACCTTAGAAAAAATGTCAAAAATTAATCCACAGAAAAAATATAAATATGTTTATCGAAGTTCCATTACAGGAAAATTAGTTACTGAAGCGTATGCGCTCGCAAATCCTAGTACAACAGAAAAAGAAAGAGTAGAGATAAAATAGGTAGCTTAAAATTTTAGGAAATACATATAAACTAACTCAACTTTGTTCCCTTGTTTAATCAAATCATACGTTTGATATTTAGGATTTTTACAAATCTTAGCTTTCTATTGCAAAATACATAGATATTCGTATATTAACTCTCAAAAATACTCCAAACTTTTTAAATATGAACAAAAGGAAAGAAATCAAAAAGAGCGGTGTTTCAAAAGTAACAGATCAGAAAAGAAAGGAGATAGTAACCATGAAGAAAACAGATTCAGAGGATGAGAAGATAATCGATTTTGATTTCTTCTGATTTACTGGAAATCAACTGTGAGCTTTTTCCATGATTAATTATGAAATATGGATTCAGCTTTTTTTCTCTGATTATTGGTTGGTTTGATTTAACATTATGGCTTGATTGATTGTGCTTATATGATATTCTTTTCCTGAAATTCATAATAAAACCATAGAACATATAGGAGAAAAATGATATTTGACACTGTTATTTCTTTTTCCAATAGTACCCGTACTGGTATACTCAATAAAACTAATATTTATTACTCCTAAAGTATATGTCTCGAAATACCAATAAACTTGGATGATTTTTAATTTTACTTACATTTATGCTTTGATATGCTGTTCTTTCTATTTGGGTAAAATATTACTTTGACAATAAACCATCCCCACCACCAATCATACAGTATGTTACGAATACGTGAGAGACAAATGGTATTTCTACTCCTGAACTCAAACAATGTATTGTCGGAAAAGGCAAGGATATTGAGATAGATTGGGGGGAATGTTCTGTTTCATGACAGCGCACATGAGTTATACGAAAAATTAGCGCCACAGCACAAGCGGATCTTTGTATTTTGCCAAAAACTTCAGAAATATGTATTCCTTGAGCTAAAAAACAGGTTTCTCTTTTTAAAAAAGATTGATTCAAGACTGACGTACTCGATGCGTACGGAAGGCATAACATAGACAATATTCATCTTGCATTTTCCTGAAGTTATACGCGGATATTTTTAACTTTCACAGTGGAAACCAGAAGAAATGATGGAAAAATAATACAATCGGATACATCGGCTGTGTATTTCCCAATGTTTCGCTTTCCATGAGGTACAGAAGTTTTGAGGGCCCTTTGAACAGAAAGACTTGCAAACTGAAATATAGATAATGACACATTGAAACAACCTTGAGTCTTTAGAAGTGCCGATACTCCGAAAACTCTTAAATTTGATATGAGCGATATTAAGCTTGCAAAATGAAAAACGTTAGATTCCTGAATAGGAAGTATAACTAAAAACTATCTGGATTTTATAAATAATCGAGGAACGGATAGCATGCCAATGACATTATATATACTCTCTGATGGAAAATCTCTATATAATCCTGACCCTTCCCACAGGATAGATGCGGTCATTACTACAGCATACCTGGAATACGAGTGTGCTAATAGAACACCAAACTGTTCAATAGTGGTAAATTACTAGATACAGATTATACAAACAAGATAAATCGAGATTACATCCTCTCCCATCCGCTCATGTTATCCACTCCATAATCATCTTGAATGGATCGGTAGAATGTAGGATTTGTTTCTCACTCGACTCGGATAAAGCCACAAATAACTTTTCTTCATTGTGCTTTTAATTCTTCCGTATACTGAGCAAATGGAATATACTTTGGTCGATCTTTCTCCAGAGTAAAGCCATCTTTCGGATCGAAAATACCGATCGTCCCATCCGCATACTGCACGATGAAATCAGGGAAGAAATTTTGACTGTCACCATTGGAATCCTTATAGATGAGTGAAAAGAATAACTCGGACTTCACACCGTTTCTATACCACCAGAGAATATTTGGATTTTTCTCGAGATATTCTTCGATAAAGAGTTTTTCTCACTTCGAGAGCTTGCCAGTGTAGAACGGTTCGAGAATATTTTTCGTATATTTTACTTCCACGCTATCTTCAGGAAAAGCCGTAATAGAAGGGATATTCCAGTTCCGAGAGATAATCTGGGTTTTCCGTTTATCCTCAACTTCAGCTCGACGAACAGGAAGATATATCTCCTTCGCTTTTGTGAGAACATCCATGAAGAATTCCTTGTTTGAGAGAATGAGGCATTGGAAATAGTATCTCGAAGTTTCCCGACCGAAAAAGTGCTCCTCGAGAGTTATGTAGAGAGCTTCTATGATCGCCTTATAGGAACGAGCAATATTAGTAAACTGAGGACGAACCTGTTCACGACAGAATACATCGAACGCCAGCTTCACGAGTTCTTCTTCAGTCTTTGTTTCTATGGTGGTATTTGAGTAAATCGCTTCGCCCGTGTGGTGGTCTATATCCACGAGGATTTTCCCGTCAGTGATGAGATTATTGCGAATCATTACATTATCTGTCTTCACTCACATTTCCTGGAGTTTCTTCATATTTGCAGGGAGCATCGCCATACTGCTCGAGCTAATATGAGAAAGAAATGACTCTGTAAGGATGCGATAAAAAGAGAATCCGAGATCGTTGTACTCTGTACGGCGGAGGAAGGTGCTTGGAAGAGAGATATTTTCGTACACTTCTTTCCTTTTCGAGAATTTATCCTTGATGAGATTTTTCGCCATCTCATGGATACCGATTTTCGCCCGTTCGAGATCCGTGTAAGCATATGCTACGTCGAGAATATACTCATTATAATGCTTTTGCTCTGGCATACGAAGTATTCGTCCAACGGTTTGTATCTCAAAAGTGATAGACCCAATTTCACGAAACATCACGAGAATTTGTGCCCGAGGACAATCCCATCCTGTTGCTATTGCTTGTTTGAATATGAGAACCTCCACAGGGCTTTCGTACGATTCTATACTATCAAGATTCTCTTTCTCATCCGAGAGCCAGATAGCGAGCTTCTTGTTTGCAAGACTAATGCTAAAATCCGTATCCAGAACCTGTTTCGTACGTTCCAGCTTGGTTTTATCCAACTCGCTCGTAGTCTTTGATTCGCTCGGAAGTTGTATGAGAACCAAAGGTCGAACACTCGATCCGATTTCTTCATACTTTGCTCGAAGTTCACGAGCTTTCTTGAGAGCTTCATCGATAATGAATTTATCCGTTTCGCTCACATCTTTAGTATCTCATAACCCAGGATTGATAAGCACTTCCTTTTTTATCATCCCCGCCTCGATAACTTCCTCGATTTTCGTCTCTACTTTTGCATCATAACCGACACTGTCTGGAGTGGCTGATACTTCTATCTGAAGTTTTGGTTTGATATAGTTCATGATGAGTTCCTGAGCTTTCGAAGTAGCGAGAGATCTATGGCTCTCATCGACAATAAGGATAACTTCTCTTCCTGCTTCGTGCGTATTAGCAAGATAGGTGGGGAGATTCTCATCCCGTTCATTATCTTTCATCGCCAGCACCTTCCATTCTCCTGTGGCACGATCGATGGATCGTATGGATTCCCAATTGATAAAAAGAATCTCATTTTTTTTCAGTTCTCGGTCGGTTATATCTGAAAGCTCAGAGAAATGAAGCGGAGAACCTGCAAGATTCCGTTCGAAGCTTCTTTTTGATTGCCGGGAAAGGTCATTGACCGATATCCAAACAAAGGCAAATTCTCGATCCTGTGGGGTCTCAGCAAGCCTTCGGAGGTACTCCTGCATCATAATCGTCTTTCCACTCCCTGTTGGGGCTTTAAACACGATAGATTTCGCACCTTCATCGGATATGAGTCGGAGGGTAGTGTTAAAAAGCTCCTGTACGTGTTTTTCTTGGTAATTTTTGAGAATCATAAAAGAGAAAGATTAAAAGCCAAAAATCTTTTTGTAAGTTTCGAGTATCTCATCGGGGATAGTTTCGATACGAAGCCTATTTGAGAGATATGAAAGTTCTTCCTGAAAAATCTCCATCCCCATAGAAAAGATATATGCAACGATGGACTTTGCGGTGGTATCTGCAAGCTTTTGAAGTTTAGCTATCTCATAGGGATGATACAGAACCGCAAGAATGGTTTCTTTGCTTTCAAAGACCTGAAAATATTCGTTTTCATCTTCAACTTGAATGGGGGTAAAACATGACTCTCGTATCTGAAGCATCTCGGTACATCTTCCCATAAATTTCTTGCGAAGGTCATCAATCGATTTTTCCATACCGATAAAGTCCGTCCGATAGTAGCGGAGGTTTGCAGGAATCCCTGGAACATCTCCATACCCCTGAATGACATTACGGATACGAGGATAGGTCACTTCCTCGGCTATTTTGTTTTCATTGTTGGTACAGAGGATAAACTGTCTGTTTCCTCCGTCTTCCTTATTGAGTTCAAGAACGGCATGTCAGGTTGTTCAGGATCAGGCGAAGAAGTCGAGGATGACAGCGTTTTTATTAACCGTTGCGGATCTAATTGATTTTATTACAGCAAACGGTGATTTTGGATATTGAAATAATTCTCGCTCTCAAAGAATTTTATCAAGGAGTTGTGTTCAATGCTCACTTGCGGAAAATTCAGAATCATACCACATAGTCTTCGGCATCTCGCCGTCTAATCAGCCTCTAAATTTAAAGTATAATTGATATTCATTTTTCTGTTTCTTCGCCCAAATATCTCAACTTTTATACATTTCATCTATCACGTCATTTGATCTTCTCCAAATTCGTTTTTCCCCCTTACTATCAATTGGATATATCTCAATATCTAATTTTTCAACAGTACTAACTTTTCCTGTTTTTGAATCAATATAAATCGGGTAATACCTATCTGAAATCTTTCAACTTTTTGTTGTTGCAGTACTATCGGCACCTTGTTTTCGAAGGTTTACATCTAAATACCAACTTCAGTCAGTATCTTGTTTGTAGTTATGAGTTTTATCTTCGGGATTAACTGGCAGTTTTTTGATACTCGACTCCTCACTTTTTCAGAAAAAAATAGCATATTCATGAATTAAAGAAAACTTTCTCTGAGTCATTCTTCATTTAGGATTATTTCGTATCGAGATAACTCATAGGAGATTTGATTCTCAGAAAATCTCCTCAATACACAGCCATAATCTTGGGAGTTCATAATCATCTATCGTCACACAAATAGTACCGTCTTTCTTAAGAAGTTCTTTTGCTACCCGTAGTCGCTTCTCTATCATATTTAGCCATTTACTATGACGAAAGGAATCATTTGCATCAACGTAGGCATTATTATATTTCCAGTCAGTGGATCAGGTGTTATATGGAGGGTCGATATAGATAAAATCTATGCTATTTTTATGCGTATAAGCCAGTACTGACAAGGCATGATAGTTATCTCATTCAATGAGAATATGAGTGGGGCCATCGGGATTTTCATTAATAGTTTTTGTTTCATCTCCAACGAGTACGGGAAGTTCCGTTTTACATCGTTCTACAACATCCTCGGGTTTGTCTTCCCAGACAAGTCCATAGCGTTTTGATTTCTTGAGTTTCTTCAGTTCCTCTTCTAGGTCTTTGATTTTTCGGATAAATACTGATTGTTTCTCAGCTTTCATAGACTCTATAAAAGACTTGAGATGTTCCACAGTCTGTCACTGGATCTGATAGGTAGATTGTGAGTTTTCGGACATAAAAGGCGTATTTAACAAGTAAACACGCCAAAAGAACATATTGGGGTCTTGGCTAACAAAAAGGGCAGTTTTAACAAAAAGCTCTAGTCGTCAGCCAAGATAACTATTTTTCTCCCATAATAAATACATTAAGGGCGAGCAGTCGTAAAACTGCCCTTTAACGCTTATTATGAGGGAATAATAATTTAAAAAAATGTCATCTTGGCAAGAGGAATATATCTATTTCCTGCTAGATTGCAAGGTTCTTTTGATTTTAAGAGATTTTCCCTATAATCAGAGAATATTATTATGAAAATTAAAATTATGATTAGCGAAATAATTGAAGCATGTCCTCCATGATTTGAAAAAGTTTTGGAGCTAATAATTACATCCAACTTGTCATCGGAAGAAAGATACAAGAACCATTTTAAAGTAAGCATAGATGCGAAGTTTTATATTGATGATTTATGCTGATCTGGTAGTGAACCATTTTGTTATGACTGATTACATTGAATATTTATACTCCTTAAAAAGCTTTGAGTAATCAAGGATTTCAAGAGAGTTCCCTATGTAGATAATGGCGATTATAATCACGTAGATGTATTGGATGATTTGGGTTTTGAACGCGAGAAAAACTGAAGTGGCTGATTTATTGGTGAAGTTCCGTGGGATGAGGCTATTCTATATATGAAGCACGGTTGACCATATTATGTATCTTGTGATAAAGAAAAGATTATGTTGTTTCGTGATATTGTCTTCAGGAAGAAGAAAAAATATATATGTAGAATTGGGATGATAAAGTTCTTAATAAATTTTACTCAAAAAATAGATATTGAATCCTTTCTTGATTGGATGGAGTTTGATGAAATATATCATTTTAATGATATTGAAGTACTAATATATTCAGTAGCTTCATCTTCAAGGCTGAATATAGCAAAGATGTATTATTATGTTTGAAGATTTATAGATAATCAAGAGGATGATGAACTCTTTAAATTTGAGATGGCTCTTGAAAAAGAGGTCGTATTGGATAATACAGACTATAATTACCCAGACAATTTTAAATACTATTATTTTGACGCCAAGCTCGATAACCAGGTCACACCAAAAAAAGAGAGAAATATCAAGAGTATAATTAGTGGATCGGTGAGCTATGACCCTACAACGAATCAAATGAAAATATGAGAGAAATATATACCTTTCAAATGAGCCAAGCTCCAGATAATTATGCTGGAGTATCTTATAGAGAATAGGGACAGGAGCGTTTCTGGAGAAGAAGTAAAAAGAATCGGAATATCCGATATTAAAATAACCACCGATGATATAAAGAAAAAAATCAGAGGAAAATGAATTTCTCAGAAAGAATGTAAAGAACTATTCCATAGTTTCGAGGATGATGGGGTGAAATACTGTAGAATCCTGTTATAACAGGAAATAAAAGATTTTTATAAAAAACATCCTGTTATAACGGGAAGATAATAGCCCGAAAAGTAGTGGATTGGATTTACCTCCTTCCACTATTTTTTTGTGTTTTCTTTATATAATGGAATGTTAGCTTGCAAGCAAAATCTTACATTTTAAATTCACAATTACTTATGCCAAATTACTATTCTACAAGCGATCTCAACCTCGCTTCTGCTATTATTGTCTCTTGATACCAACTCAGCCACATCCAGAAAGACAAAGGCAAGGGATTATTCTTCTTTGAACCATCGCATAAACTTGCGAAATTTACCGAAGATTACTTTCTTTGAAGGATTCGACTCGATCCGATGGAATATTCAGGTTCTATAAAAACACTGAAGAATTATCTCTATAACACTCCGTAGAACTATGCTAACGCAAAATGAGGTGGAGTCGTATCAGATGATATATAAGAAGATTTACGGGGTAGAAATACCCAAAAGCGAAGCATACGAGCAAGGATTGAAACTTATCACTCTGCTTGAAGCTATTTTAAAATAATTACTAACTAAATATTAATATGCGTATTACTATTACAGAATACCTTTCCTCTAAAGGAATACGATTCTCAACCGTTTGAAAAGAACTTATGACACATTGTGTTTTTAATGACTGTGATGCAAATAGTCATGGGAAAGAAGCACACCTCTACATAGATAGTGAAACTGGATGCTACCAATGTAAAAAATGCTTGGAGCAGGGGAATGGCATCACGCTTATGAAACACTTCTGAGATGATCCGAAAGAGTATGAGATCGAAGGATATAATTCTCCCGAGAAAAAGGAATTAACCGACACGATAAAAAAGAGTGTAACTATAACGGAAAAAGACGTAGAAAAGTATCATAAGGCTCTTTCTACCAATATCCGAAATTACCTTAATGATCGAGGTATCTCAAACGAGACAATCTCTGAAAGAAAGATTTGATGGGGAAGTTTTTATGGGGCTAATTGGATTATTATTCCAATTCGAGATTGTGATGGAAACCTCCTTTTCTTCAAACTTCGGAGAGATCCATCAAAACAAGAAGGAAGCAAGTATATGTTTTTCCCAAGCGGTGCCAGTGCAGTCCTTTATGGTTCGGAAAACCTATCGAATGGCGATGATAGTATCGTTATCTGTGAAGGAGAATTCGATCAGATGATGCTTTTGCAACATGGAGTAACAGCAGTGACATCCACGGCATGAGCTGGTACATTTAAATCCGAATGGCTGGATGGATTCTGAAACTTCCAGAAAGTATATATTGCCTTCGATAATGATGATTCTGGAAAGAAGTGATCCGAGAGACTTTCTGGTATGATAAAAGCTCGCTATCCAGAAATAGAGGTATGTCTGACCCGTATTCCCGAGTCTCATGGAAAGGATATTACTGATTATTTCCAGAAAAATGGAACAGTCGATGATCTTATGGGAGTATATAGTGAGAGTACTCAGGGTATAGATGTATCAAAATTCCCACCTTTAAAATGAGAGGATATAATAAAAATCCTGTGACTCACTATTAAACATGACGATATAAACAAACTTGTCGTATTTCTTGCGATGCTCTCGGCATATACGGAGGATGCTCAGATAAACATTCTCCTCAATGCTCCATCTTCCTCGGGAAAGTCATATATTCCTCTTGAGATAGCAAAGCTCTTTCCAGAAGAAAGTGTAATGAAACTTCTCTATGTCTCCCAGAGTGCCTTTTTTCACGAGAATGGGGAGTATGATAAAGAAAAGAACGAAAAACATATCCGTCTGGATCGGAAAATTATTATATTTATCGACCAGCCAAGAACAGAGCTTCTTGCAAGGTTTCGCCCTCTTCTCTCACATGATGAAAAAGTAATGATCTGTAAGATTACCGACAAAACAGGACAATGAGGGAATAAGACTAAGAATATCGTGATTCATGGGTATCCTGTGGCTGTATTTTGTACGGCATCTACTGGACTCGATGAGCAGGAGGCCACTCGCTTCCTATTGCTTTCTCCAGAAACCCATAGCGAGAAGATTCATGATACGATTCATTCAAAAATACAATCCGAATCCATAGAGAACGAGTACCTCGAATCCATAGAAAATAATCCTGAAAGATTGCTTTTTAAGGAACGGATAGAAATGATAAAAGATGCTCGAATTGAATATATACGAATATCAAACTCTGACGAAGTGGAAAGACGCTTTCTGGAAGATAAAAAGTACCTCAAGCCCAGACATCAAAGGGATGTGTGAAGATTTATGTCATTTATAAAAACATTTGCTCTTCTTAATCTCCCACATCGAAAGCGGGTTGGTAGTACTCTTTATACGGAGAAAGAAGATCTTGAGGAAGCCTGGAAAATATGGGAAAGTCTTGCACCAGGTCAGGAGTATAATATCTCGCCCTATGCTATGCAGATTTACAAGGATGTATTTATTCCGGCATACAAAGAATTCAATCAATCGAGAAAGATAGAGAAAGACCCTTTTGATAATGATGAATTAAAATGAGTTCCCCGCAGATATATTCTCAAGAAGCATTCGGAAGTATATGGCCGACCTCTCTCTGATGCTACTTGGAGACAGGAGATAGAACCAACACTCGAGAACGCAGGGCTTATCACCAAGGAAACGATAGGAAAAACAATCTGTCTGAGTCCCGTGGAAGAGATGGAGATATAGTGAGCGAAATCGGGGTATAAATTTCATTATCATTAACTATATCATTTTATGAAAAAGAAACCTAAAGATACTAAGAAAAGCAACAAAGCATTGATAAAGCCTTTAGTCAAGGAGGAAGTCAAAGAAGTATTAACCTGACTAAGCACTTATGATTTACATCCAGATGAGATTTACAAAAAGTTCTGAAAAACAATTGCTACAGTCCGTTCCTGAGAAAAAGACGAAGATGGTATGGAATATATAAAATCCAATTTATTAAAGCTTGATGATTTTAGCCATAATCACACCAACTTAGCCAATACAGTACCTACAAAGATGGCAACCGCAGTTGTAGAACTAGCAAATAATCTTATAGATGAATATAAATGCAAAACATCACTTGAAAAAACCTTATGTGAAATAATAGCGAATAGTTACGGAAAAGTTATGAGTATTTCCAAATCTCTAGATTCCTGCTTAATATTTGATTACTTCTGAGCCGAGAGAAATGGATTTATAGCAGTAATGTCAAAAGAACTTGATCGAGCAAACAGGAATTATCTCAATGCCTTGAATAATTTAATAGAGCTTAAAAGACCTCAAATGAACATAAGTATAAAAACAAAAAATGCTTTCGTGTGAACAAATCAACAGTTTAATAATAATCCAACTCCAGATGAAAATATTAAAGGCTAATTATTTAGGAAGATTCACACTGGAATCATGCCAGAAAGTATCTATCAAAGACCTACTTGCTTTAGTAAAGAGGAAACTGACAAAAGAAATATTGAGTATGGAATTGGATTGAATAGAACTTATTCAAACATCAGCTCACTATGGGTGAGTGCGATACTGGTTCAAGTGTCCATTATGCGAACAAAAAGTATGTAACTTGTACCAAATACCTAAAAAAGAAAGTCTTTGCTGTCGAAAATGCAGTGGACTCAAGTACAAAAAACAGAGGTTTAAAGGAATGATTGAAGAAAAGATTGGAAATCTTTAGATAAATCCATATAGTGTCCCTGCCAAATCATATATCTATAAGTCCTGAATATTTTTTTGAATATCAGAAATGGGTAATTGTCCACTTGATATAAATCTTCAAAAAAGATCAGTATTAGGTATATGGTTTGGCGACCGGACGATTACCCATTTTTATATGCTTAAAACTATTACTATGAACAATACACGTTTTGTGCTCTATGCACGTAAATCTTCGGAAAGAGAGGATAGACAGATTCAGTCGATCGATGATCAGATTAACTACTGGAACAAAAGAGCTAAAGAAGAGGGTATAGAGATTATCAAAATTTATACAGAAGAAAAATCAGCCAAAACTCCTGGACGAAGAACCGAGTTTTACACTATGTGTGATGATCTTGAAAAATGACACATAGACGGGGTTCTGTGTTGGAAGCTTGATAGACTATCTCGTAATCCTGTGGATACGGGGAGAATTCAATATATGCTTCAAAGAACCAAGATTAAACGAATAATTACGAGTGATCGTGTATATTACCCAGAAGACTCCTGACTTATATTCAGTGTAGAAACAGGAATGGCAAATCAGTATATATTGGATCTCTCCAAAAACTCGAAACGATGACTCCAAAGCAAGCTCGATAAGTGACACTTTCCTGGAATGGCGGTTCAATGATATCTGAATGATCGTATTAATAGAACGATAATCCCAGATCCAGAACGATTCAGTATGGTAAAGAAGATGTGGGAAATGCTTCTCTCATGATGTTATTCGCCTCAGAAAATTCTTGAAACTGCGACACACGAATGGTGATATAGAAGCTTAAAGCGTAAGAAGACATGAGGAAAACCATTGGCTCTCTGTACGCTTTATGATATATTTCGTAATCCATTTTATGCCGGGTATATGCGATATAATGGACAACTGAAAAAATGAGATCATCATCCGATGATTACTTGGGAAGAGTTTCAAAAAGCCCAAAAACTCTTTGGGCATACAAAGTGAGAAACTGGTTTGATAAAAACAGAGAGACCGTCTATGCTTGAATTCTCATATACATGAGTGGTGGTATGTGGGGAATGTGGATGTATGGTTACGGCAGAAAAGAAAACAAAGATACTACAAACGACTAAACAAGAAAAAAGTTACACATACTATCACTGTACTCATAAGAAAAATTCCCCCACATTCCGATGTTCACAAACATGAGGAATTCCTGAATGAGTCATAGAATCTCAAATTAAAGAGATCCTTGAGAGTATAGAAATTCATCCAGAGTACTTTGACTGGGTAAAAGAGGTTTTGTGAAGAAGACATAGTGAGGAGACCCAGGGGAGAGAATCAATATTTGAGAGCGTGAATAAGGCGATAGAGAATGAGGAGAAGAAAAAGAATCGTCTCGTCAATATGAGACTCAATGGAGAGTTCGATGATAATTATGCGGAGTATGAGCGACTCAAGAAAGAAATGGAAGAAGAATCTCAAAAACTTCAGATTAGAAGAACTGAACTGGAAAGGGAATCTACAAACTGGACGGAACTCGTAGAGGATACTTTTGATTTTGCAAAAATGGCAAGTGAGAAGTTCCAAAATGGGGATTTGAAAACAAAGAAGCTCATCTTCCGATCACTAGGTTCGAACTGGACTTTAAAGGATGGGAAACTGCAAGCCAATCTGCATGATTGGTTTTTGCCGTTTAAAAACATGATAGATTTAGACTCTCCCGATTTCCGAAGGTTAGAACTGAACAAAAAACGCACCAGCTTGCGGAAAACTGATGCGTTTGATGATTGAATTTGACTATGGTGGCGAGGGGCAGAATTGAACTGCCGACACACGGCTTTTCAGGCCGCTGCTCTACCACTGAGCTACCCCGCCGGGCGACAGACATTATATAGAAAATAAGGAGAAAGCAAAAGATTTTTTATTTTCCTATCTACCACCCTTTTGACTGTACCCATTTTTTGATAGAATCCGTAGATTCCACGGAAATTTTCGTGTCTTTTATCTGTCATTGTATGTCGATAAATACTTGAATGGAACCTTTCTCGATTCATTCCAGATAGGTTTTGAGATCGACGAGATCCTGTCTGCAAGCGAAAGAAGGGATTTTTATGCTGAATTCTTGCATTTCATCGGATTTTTCTAGGTGAATACAGGTATTCACCTCTACGCTTTCTTCGTCATCATCCTCCATTTCCTGAGAATCGGATTCCATAATGGTTTCTTCTTTTATTTCGATAATCTCATTTCCTTCATTCTCTTTTTTTGTCTCGATTGTTGCTGTATTTTCAGCTATTTCTTCGATAAAACCGGAGAGATTTACAATTGCTTTTGCATCGAAAAGATTCATATCGCTCGCCTGTTGCCGTATGGAAGTGATGGTAGAAGCTCGAATGGTCTGAGCAGTAACTGCCATTTCTCCGTTTTCTTCATTTCCCCGGAAAATACCTTCAACCAAGAGGATTTTATCTTCTTCGAGGAGAGGAGAGAGAGCTTCATATTCCTTCGAGAATACGAGTACTGTAAAGCGGAAATCGAAACTGTCGCAGGTTGCAATAGCCATCATCTTCCCGGTTTTGGTTTGCACGTGTCGTACGGAAGTTACGAGACCGATGAGTCGGACCCGTTTCATCGCCTCTTTCTTGGTTTTTGTAGGAGTTCCGGTTCTTTTATCTGCATTTTCAGTTCATATCCCCCTTTCGTTCTGATCTTTCCCTATTGTTGTAGGGGTATTATTTCCTCATCGTTTTTCAGAAGATTCTATATCTCATTCTTCGTTCTCACCACTTGATCATTCCTCATGTCCCATTTCCATAACCACTCGTTCCGACATCTTCTTTCGCCATTCGGAAATATGTTCCATACCGACGGTCCGTTTGTCGATATACGGTTTGAGACCGTCGAGTCCGTGACCGGAAACTCCGTAACCAATGGATTCTTTTTCTCCGCGGATACGTTCTTCGAACGTCAGAGGTTTTGCTTGTTCCAGAGAAAATCGGAGATGTTCGGTTCCATGATGTCCGAGATCGAAGAGTCCGATCTGGCTCGTGGAGAGTTTTTTCTCGTTTTCCTTCTGGACAGCACTCATCTTCCCAATAGATGCAATAAGATTCGCACGATCTCCAAGACTGTCCAATGCCCCGGACTTAATAAGCGCTTCCAAAGCTTTTTTATTAATAACATCCCCACTATTTCGTTCTATGAATTCATAAATAGTTGTATATGGACCTTTTTCACGATTACGACGGATAGAGTCGATTGGTCCATCTCAGAGTCCTTTGATGGCCTTGAGTCCGAAACGGATATGATGCGCATCTATGTAGGTAAAATGCTTCATCGATTCGTTTACATCGGGCGGAAGGATATTGATTCCTTTCGATTTACATTCTCCAATTTCCATAGTGATACGTTCCATATCTTCCTCATCCGACACCATGAGCGCAGTCATGAATTCCGTCGGATAATATGCTTTCAGATACGCAGTCTGATAGGAAATCATCGAGTAGCAGGTAGCATGCGATTTATTGAAGGAATAATCCGCTGCGGGCATAACCATTTTCTCATAGATAAATTCACTTGTTTCCCGTTTGTATCCGTTTGTTTTCTCAGCCTTCTCGATGAATTCGTACTTGATTTTTTCCACGACTTCACGGATTTTCTTTCCGACTCATCGTCGGAGTATATCGGCTTCACCGAGAGAAAATCCTCCCATCGATTGCGAAAGTTGCATAAGCTGTTCCTGATATATCGCGATACCGTAAGATACGTTCAGATACGGTCCGAGGTCGCGCTCGAGTTTAGTAGTTTCTTCTGCAACGGTGTCTTTTCCGTACTTTTTCCCGAGAATATCACGGAGTTCGTCCATCATATACGAAACCTTTTCGAGACCGTGCTTGCGGGCGATATAGATGGGGATGAACGCCATCGGCCCCGGACGATAGAGAGCAACCATCGCAATAATATCCTCGAATGTATTGGGTTTCAGATCTTTTAGATACTTCCGCATCCCTGCGGATTCAAACTGGAATACTCCGGTCGTATCTCCTTCGGCGAATATCTTGAACACTTTCTTGTCGTGGAAACTAATCTTGAGCATATCAATATCTTTTCCATGCGTTTCTTTGATGATTCGGAGACAACGCTCGATAATGGTCAGATTCCGGAGTCCGAGGAAATCCATTTTTAGTAGCCCGAGATCTTCGAGTGGTTTCGCGCTGAATTGTGTAACGGTAGTAACCGCATCCTTTGGCGGATGCTGGAGCGGACAATAATCAGTCATAGGACGTGGTGCGATAATAACCGCACAGGCATGAACTCCGAGTTGTCGTATAGAACCCTCGAGTTTTAGAGCATTATCGATAATCATATGATATCGACTATCTGTATCGTAGGCTTTTTTGAATTCTATCGATTCCACGAGTGCATCTTTGAGCTTGGTTCCCGGTTTGCTTGGAATGGCTGCCGCGAGTTTATTCATCTCGGCAAAGGGGATTCCGAGAGCTTTCCCGACATCTTTTACTGCCGCACGTGCCGCCATAGTACCGAAAGTACAAATCTGGGCAACGTGATCGTCTCCATATTTGTTTCGTACATATTCGATAACCCGGTCACGTCCGGAATCAGAAAAATCCACGTCGATATCTGGCATGGAAATACGTGAAGGATTCAAGAATCGTTCGAAGAGTAATCCGTAAGGAAGAGGATCTATATCAGTGATTCCTGATACATAAGCGAGTACTGCTCCTGCTGCAGATCCACGGCCCGGTCCAACCGGAACGCCATTTTTCTTCGCCCAGATAATAAAATCGGAGACGATGTTGAAATACCCGTTAAATCCCATCAGGTCAACTACGACGAGTTCGTATTCCAATCTGTCTATGACAATCTTCTTTTCTTTTGGCCATTCTTCGATGAGTGTTCGTTTCTTGTCGGTATAATATGTTTTCGCGAGTTCTTGGAGTTCGAGAGCAGACATATCTACGAGTTTCTTGTCCGATCCGGGAATATCTTTTTTATGGATGAATTCAACAATAGTCGTTTCATCAAGTTCGAAATCGTACCGATTATTAAGTCCTTCTATACAGATACGACGAAGATTCCATTCCTCTTCACCGAGAGTTTTTACTCCTACAGGCAAATTTTCTTTGTATTTCGCATAGAGGTCTTTTTCTTCTGTTCCGAGCTCGAAGGTTGGGATAAGGGTTTTTCCATAAGCGATATCGATATGGATTTTATCGTTGATTTCGAGAGTGTTTCTGATGGCTTCTGGAACGTGGGCGAAAAGTTCCGCCATTTCCTCTGGGCTTCTGAGAGCGTAATTCCCTTCGATAAGCGTCGGACGATCAGGGTCTTCGAGAGAACGTCCGTCCCCGATACAATAGAATAGATCACGGGCTTCCGCGTCACTCTCCTCGATATAATAAACATTATTGGTAGCGACTACTTTATATCCGTAAGTGCGGGAAAGTTTTATGAGATAGTCATTGATTTTCGGCTGATTTCCGCGGTCCGGATGTTCCTGGAGTTCCAGATAGAAATCATCTTTCCCAAAAAGTCCTTCATAATAAGCGATTCTCTCTCGGATATATTCTTCGCTTTTTCCGGTCGTGATATGCTGTGGAATTTCCCCCATAATAGATCCTGAAAGTCCGATGAGATGATTCTTGTATTTTTCCAATACTTCGAAGTCGATACGTGGTCGTCCGTTGTACATACCGTCGAGCCACGAATCTGTCACCAAATCGATAAGGTTTTTGTACCCTTCTACGTTTTTTGCAAGGAGAACGATCTCAAAGAGTTCATTATCTTTATCACGATTTGTTTTTCCTTTTTTGGAAATAATAACTTCCACCCCGATAATCGGATTAATCCCTGATTCTTTTGCTTTTTTATAGAATTCGAATGCACCATAAAGATTTCCGGCATCGGTGATGGCGAGCCCGGGCATACCAAGTTCTCTCGCTTGCTTCGCAAAAGCTCCCGGTTTCCCGAGTCCGGAAAGGAATGAATAATGGGTATGAGTATGGAGATGAACAAAGGACATGCGAAATCGGCAAATGGAAAATACTATTTCCCTGCAGTATACGAAAAAAATACAAAAACAAAAAACTTCCGAAAAAAATTTTTAAAAATCTTGAAACTACATATAGTACATTCATCTTATTTTCTTTTCAATGAAATAAATATATATCACCAGAAGAGATAGCTTAGTTTCCAAATAAACCAAAAATCATGCAGAAAATAATTCTCGCACTCTCTGGAGAAATGGGGTGTGGAAAAGGGACTCTCACAAAGTATCTCGTTACCAAATATCATGCGGAAGTATACCGGTTCTCGAATCCTCTTCGCGATATCCTTGACCGTATGCATCGTGAGAAAAGTCGCGATCATATGCAACAGCTTTCGACCGCACTCCGACAGGTTTTCGGAGACGATGTTCTTTCTGAGATAATTCTCGCGGATGTAGGGCAGAGTGAATCGCCATTTATTATCATCGATGGAGTCCGTCGTGAGAGCGATATAAAATTCCTCCGAAATCTTGCTGGATTTAAACTTGTTTATATCGATGCCGATATAAAAACCCGATATACCCGTATCACTTTCCGTGGAGAAAATAGTTCCGATACGACCAAAACCATCGAGGAATTTATTCGAGAAACCGAGGCAGAAGCAGAATCAAGGATTCGAGAATTGAAAGAAATTTCGGACGTCATTCTCGAAAATAATGGGACTATTGAAGAATTGGAGAAGCAATTTGAAAAGGTGCTAAAATAGCAAAATGAAAATGAGATTTTAAATTTGACTCTTAGACTCTTTTCTATACAATACCCGTACTTTTTTAATCCAGTACCACTTATTCCTAGCGAATAACTTCGAAGGAAAGTAGCATTGGATTGCTTTTATTTTCATATTATTATTCCACTCCATGCCAAATACTTCATCGGCAAAAAAGGCTCTTAAACAAAGTCAGACTAAAGCATCTAGAAATCGTCGTTTCAACGCTCTTTACAAAGAAACTCTCAAAGCTTTCGAAAAAGCTGTTGCTGCTAAATCTGCAGATGGTCTCGAACTTCTTGCAAAGCTCTATTCTCGTATCGATACTCTCGTAAAGAAAAACATTCTTCACATCAACAACGGTTCGAGAAAAAAATCTCGTTTCGCAAAGATGCTCAAAGCTGTATCCACTAAGTCATAATCGATGGCTCCAAAAGCAAAACGCACCAATGAAAACATACGAGCTGATAAGGTTCAGGTAATTGCTGAATCTTGAGAGCAACTTGGTATTATGCCTCTCTCTGATGCCATTAATAAAGCAAGTGCTTTGGACATGGATATCGTCGAGATAGGAATGCAAGATGGTATCGTTCTTACAAAAATGATGGATTATGGGAAGTTTTTGTTCAAACAACAGAAATCCCAAAACAAGTCCCATTCGAAGAAGACCGAAGTTAAAACCATTAAGCTTACGTATAAAATCGGTGATCACGACCTCGAGATTCGAAAGAATCAAGCGATCAAGTTTGGAATTGCCGGACATCCGCTCAAGATTATACTCTCCCTTCGAGGAAGAGAAAATCACTACGAAGCTCTCGCAATGGATAAAGTCAATGAGTTTGTAACTTCTCTCGCAGAAGTCTACAAAGCAGATGGAAAAGTTATGAAGGCGGGGAATAATTTTTCCATTCTCCTTCATATCAAAAAATAGCCCCAATATTTTATTTTAATCTCATTTCTTTTTTATGAAACAGAAAACTCACTCAGGAGCAAAAAAACGAGTAAAAGTTACCGGAACTGGAAAGTTCATATTCGCTCATTCATGCAAACGTCATCTTCTCTCTGATAAGAGCAAGAAGGCAAAAGGACGAAATAAGTACGGTATCGTAGCTCACGCAACGAACAAACTTGCATCACAGAGATGTCTCCCATACGGAGTAAAATAATAAAGTCTCTGAAAAACTCGTCCTTCAAGCTTAAATCTCCGCTTCCTCGTTCTCCGTACTAGTTTGGTACGGTTCACTCCGGGTCTCGATTTGCACTTGAATTACTTCGTTTTTGAGAAACTTCAGAAGCTAAATAACTCATTAATTAACTAATTACTCATATATGGTACGTGTAAAACGTGGTCTTATGACCAAGAAACGACATAATAATCTTCTCGCTCGTGCGAAAGGATTCAGAATGATGAATGGAAATGTATTCACTCGAGCAAAAAACGCTCTTATGAAAGCAGGAACCAATGCATATATCGGACGACGTCTCAAGAAACGAGATTTCCGTGGTCTTTGGACTATTCGTATCAATAATGCGGTTCGTGAACTCGGACTCACTTACTCTGTATTCATCAACCTTCTTTACAAGAAGAATGTAAAGATCGACCGAAAGGCTCTTTCTAATCTTGCTATCAGTCATCCAGCTGTATTTGCAAAAATCGTTGATTTCGTAAAATAAAAACAAACCCCGCTCGAAGCGGGGTTTTTGTTTTAGAAAACCTAATTATTAAAATCAAATGATTTCCCGATTCCTTATTACTCTCGTTCGTCTTTATCAGCGATATCTCTCTCCCGATCATTCCATTTGGGCTCGGGCAATGAATCGACCGCCATATTGTAAACATATTCCGAGTTGTAGTGAATATATGGTGGAATCCATCGAGAAAAGGGGAGTAGTACGAGGTGTTCTGAAGGGAATTTGGCGAATATTTCGATGCAATCCGTGGAGTCGAGGTGGATACGATCCAGTGGAAAAGAAAAAGTAAAAACAAACCCCGCTTGAAGCGGGGTTTTTGTTGGGGGGAATGTACTTTTAGCGATGGAAAAATACCAACAATCCTGGTATTCCTCTGATATGAAAAATCATAGCCGCGAGTAGGATTATTCCCATAATGAAACTGATTATCATTACGGGAATAATATGAGATATTTTTGTATCAGTTATTGCTGGCACGGTCTTCTCCTCAAAAAAAGTTAACAAACGAATTTTTTTATTTGACCCAATCAGTTTTCTGATGTATCAATTTGAAAAAATCTTTATAGAGATTACCGAAATCTATAAAATGTCAAATGATTCGCTTCTCTATTCCATTTTATTTTTTGTCATTTTTACATTTTCTATATACTTGCATTCATATTTTTTACACTATTTGTTATGTTTTCTTTTCTTGTTTCACAGGATATATCCCTCCTGAATTATCTTCGCTCTTTTGTCGATCCAACTTCAGCTTTTCAATTGAAGCTTGTCCATATCGGATCAGACATTGAGGTGGTGCTCGTTATGCTCCTTCTCATAGGTCTTTGGCTTTATGGAGTGTATCAAAAAAATAATCAATTCAAAATCGAGGCTCTTATGATGCTTTATTCTATCGGTTTTGCTTTCTGTATCTATGTAGTCCTGAATCTCGGACTTCCATTCCGTCCTCGTCCAGAAACTGTTTCCTCGATTCGTCCGATCATAGATCATTTGCCAGATAATTCTTTTCCTTCGGGACATGGGATTTTCGCCGGAGCTTCTGTACTTGCGGCATTTCTCTATACTCGCCGTTCCATCGCATGGACATTACTCGTAACCGGTATTTTTATGGGACTTTCGAGAATTCTGGCAGGGATTCATTACCCCGGAGATATTATCATTGGTTTTATGATAGGACTTGTCGGAGCGTATATTGTATATATTTTTCGCGACAAGCGCTTCATGACGGATTATCTGCTCGTATTTCCAGTAAGAATCGCAAAGTTTTTTAAGTTATAATACACATTTTATGTTCCATCAGATTTTCGAAACTATTCTCGCTTTTTTCGGAGGACTTTCCTATACGTCCGTATTTTTCCTTATGACTTTGGAATCCAGTATCTTCCCGGTACCATCGGAGCTTGTTATGATTCCAGCGGGGTATTTGGCTCGTATAAATGGACTTGATTTCTGGTTATTACTTGCCGCAGGAACACTTGGAAGTATGTTTGGAGCTATCCTTAATTATTATATTCTCGGTCAATGGATTGGGAAACCATTTTTGGAAAAATATGGAAAATATTTACTTATAAATCATAAAAAATATCTTCAAGCAGAAGAACTTTTTCTCCGAAATGATCGACTCTATACATTTCTCGGTCGATTTATCCCTGTGGTTCGTCATCTTATCTCTATTCCTGCTGGGATGTTTCGAATGAACTTTCCTATATTTCTCCTACTTACGGGACTCGGAGCAGGACTCTGGTGTCTTATACTTATGCTTCTTGGGTACTATTTTGGTCAGGAAGTAGCAGATATTGTTTCTCTGTATACCAAGGAAGTAAGTATTATCGTTGTCATCGGACTTGTTATATGGGGAGTATGGTTTCTCCGAAAGAAAAAGTAAAAGTCATTGCGAGCGGAGCGCGGCAATCCAGATTATTTCTTCCACTTTTTTATAAGGAATTTTTATCCTAGACGGGGTACCCCTTGAGGGTATTGCTTCGTTTCACTCGCAATGACATATCTTCACTTACTTCCATAACTCTGTTGTATTATGTCTCTCGAAATAACTACCGTAGAATTCAAAGAAAAATTCCTGAAAAATCCTCAATCTCTCGAGCTTATCGATGTCCGTGAAAAATCGGAATTTTCAGAGATTCGTGTCAAAGGATCGAAGCTTATTCCTATGGGAGAGCTCGAAAAACGGCTTGGTGAAATCGATTGGTCCAAAGAAGTTATTTTCATCTGCCGGAGTGGCGGACGAAGCGGGTATGTGACCGATGCTCTGAATAATGCCGGGTATCTCGGGAAAAGCCTCGCAGGAGGAGTCCATATTCTCCAGATGAATTGCAAGGAATGTATGGAAAAAGGCGATACGAAATATTTTGAATAAAAATCTTTTGGTAAATCGAGCTTTTTCTATATACTCCTGTCACTCGATTTTGAATTAAGAGGACAATTATTGTCTATTCTTTCTCTCTTGGACTGTTTCGTACTTGCTCGAAACCATAGTCCCCCTCCTCGCTTTCTTCTCACTTAATGAGAAACTTACCGCGCGGATGGTAAAATTCCGTGTGTCATTCCTTTTGAAACTATACAATAGAATTCTGAAAAACTACGAATCTCTTCGTTATAAAAATTTTATTCTCAGTCACTTCCGTATTTAGGAAGCTCCTTTCGAAAAATTTTTTATGCCTCGAACTTCTTGTTTTTGAGAAATCTAGAACATTATAGAGGTTTCTAAAATCCCTCCGATATATCTTCGGAAAAATGATACGTGGCTTTAAGAAAGGAAAATCCTCTCTCACATAAAACCTCGAGCTTTATTATTTTTCTTTTTTTACACTATGTTATTTTCAGAACTCGGTCTCGATGAAAAAGTACTCGCGGCTCTTACAAAAAATGGTTATACTGAAGCCACAAAAATTCAGGAAGAAGTTATCAAAGCTGCTATGGCAGGAAAGAGTATTATCGGACAGTCTCAGACTGGAACTGGTAAGACTGCTGCTTTCGTAATTCCACTCCTTCAGAAACTCGATGCAAATATTCGAAAACCTCAGGTTATCGTTCTTGCTCCAACTCGTGAACTTGCTATGCAGATTCGAGAAGAGTTTTTCAAACTTTCATTTGGTACGAATCTTCGTTCTATCGCTGTTTACGGAGGATCAAATATTCGTTCTCAACGTGAAGCGCTTGAAGGTGGACCACAGATTGTTGTTGCAACAACTGGTCGTCT